>JMBV01000548.1_pt1 | contig 11044 bp, 25 predicted proteins | sample 616531 | NCBI WGS metagenome assembly JMBV01 (sample SAMN02727904, study PRJNA239997) | anaerobic digester metagenome | biome: anaerobic digester; isolation source: mesophilic anaerobic digester inoculated with municipal waste water sludge... | place: Germany: Bielefeld University, CeBiTec ... | reverse complement strand
GATAATTGGAGATGGGATAAGAAAGTTAGAGAAGAGTATAAGCGGCTTAGATAATTATTACGAAAGAGTAAAACTATCAGAAGAAAATATGTTTATAAAAATATTAGAAGAGATGCTTACATTTTTAGATCCAGTAAAAGCATATAATATTGTCAATGAATCTTATTTAGGTATAATTAAACTACTAGGAGTAGATAATACAACTCAGCTCAAAATTAGGTATATTTTTCATAGCTGTTGTATGATAGAGAGGCTTATTCGAGATGAAATTTTACCATATAAAGATATAGATAAATTAATTAAAAAAAAGGCAAGTCTATATGAAAAAAAATTAAATTTTCGTTAATAGATATTGAAGAATTTTTTTGGTATTACAATACCTGACACAGAAATAGGGTATATAATAGATATGTTTGACATACAACAACACACTGATTGTTGTGAGCTATGAAGTAAGAAATTAAAATTAAAATCAATAAGTTGTTATTATAACTTAGCAAAGGCAGAAAGTGCTATATAGCACTTTCTGCCTTTGCTATTATAGTTTGACACAGTACTTTGGCATGAGAGTTGCAACTAATATAATGATGAAAGGTAAATGAAATATTGGCATTATACTAAAGTTGGGAGGACAATTTATGATAGGAATTTTAATAGTTACTCATGGAAATTTTGGATTAGAACTTTTAAAAAGTGCTGAATTAATTATTGGAAAGCAAGAAAACGTTGAAACTATAAGTTTTAATCAAGGTGATAATATAGAAGCATTATACAACAAAGTAAATAAGTCTGTAAAAAAAATTAGACAAAGGAGAAGGAGTATTAGTTTTTACAGATTTATTTGGAGGGAGTCCTTCTAATGCAACTGCAATTAATATGAAGGATTTGCAATTTGAAAGTATATCTGGAGTTAATTTACCCATGCTCATAGAAGCTCTAGATTCAAGAAATAATTATAATTTAGAAGATCTTGTAGATAAAGTTATACAGATTGGCATTGATGGGATTAAAAACATAAGAAATGAGTTAACAGAAAAAAAAGCAATGGAATTTAGGAGGTTGATTAATGCTGGATATTAGTATGGTAAGAGTAGATGAGCGACTTATACATGGTCAAATATTAATTAAGTGGATTCAAGCAAAGAAGGCTAGTAGAATACTAATAATTGATAATGAAGTGTCAAATGATCCAGTAATGAAAAACATATTAAACATGTCTGTTCCTAAAATATAGATTTAGATATCTATGATTTGAAGAATGGAATAAAAATTTTAACTACAGATGAATCAGATGACAATGTAATTGTGTTAGTAAGAAATCTATGGGTAGTGAGAACTATGCATCAGGAAGGGGTGAAAATCAAAGAAGTAAACATTGGCAGGTTACCTTCTGGTACAGGGAAAAAGAAAATTCATCCAAGCGTTTTTTTTATCTGATAAAGATATGGATATAATTGAATATTTTAAAAGAAAAGATATTCCAGTAGTTATTCAAGTTGTACCAGATAGTTTACCAATTGTAGTTTATGATTTAATTTAAATTCGAGGAAGGAGGAGCTTATATTATAAGAAAAGAAGAATTGCCTTACATTATTATACTAACCCACGGAAGATGGGGGGGAGAGGAGTTAGTAAAGGGAGCAGAAATGATATGTGGAAAGATAGAAAATGTTTATACTTTTCCATTGTTACCAGAACATTCTACGAAAGATTATACAGAACAAATTGAAAATCTCTTACAAGATGCTCCCAAGGGAAGTATTATTATAGCTGACTTGTTTGGAGGCACAACATCTAATATCGCAGCAATTATATCAAGTAAATATGATGTAATAGCTTTATCAGGATTAGATATTGCAATGTTAATAGCGGTAGATGAACTTAGGGGGGGCAAATATTTAGGAGAAGAATTAACAGATAAGATATTAAGAAAATCAATTAATAATTGTAAGGATTTAAATAAAATGTTGAATAAAGAAAAAAAGAAGAACATATAAGAGTAAATAAGGGAGTGAATATTATTGGAAGAAATAACAATAAATCAATTAAGTGCAATGAATTGTCATTATCGTTTTTATGAATTAGAAGAGTTTTTAGATATTCAAGGGAAAATGGGTTTAAGAATGTAGAAATATGGACGGGCCCTCAGCATTATTTTGTAGATTATTTAAAATATGAATCTGTTGATAAAATTAAGAATTTAAGTGATAAATATAATTTGAATATAATTTGTATTTGTCCAGAGCAAACAAATCCTAAGCCAAATAATATAGCAATAAAAGATGAAAATAGGCAAGAAGATGTTTATCGATATTTCAAAAATTGTATAGATATATCAGTAGCTATAGGATGTAATATGGTACTTATTACTTCAGGATGGTCTTATTATAATGAACCTGTGAAAGATGCATGGAAACGTTCTGCTTTAATGTTAACAAAGATTGCTAAATATGCAGAAAAAAAAGGAGTTTACCTTGCGATGGAGGCATTACAGGTTTCAGAGTCGTTAATTGTTAATAGCATAAAATCTCTTTATAATATGTTATCTGAAGTAGGAAATAATAATTTAAAAGTATGCATAGATTTAGGAGCATGTGCAGGTGCAGGAGAAACAATTGATGAGTATTTTAATTGCTTTAAAAAAAAGAAATAATACATTGCCATTTTGTAGATGGTAATCCAACAGGGCATCTTGCTTGGGGGGGTGATGGCACAAGAAATATGTTAGAGGATATAAGTGCTTTTCAAAAAAATGATTATCAAGGTTATCTTTCTTTTGAGTTTGCTTCATCTAGATATTTTAAAGAGCCTTTCAAAGCAGATAAAAAGTCTATTGAGATGTTTAAGTCGCTAAAGAGAAGATAAAAAAAAGGTTGTTATATAGTTGTTTGTATTATATTTAAATTTTGAAAGGGCAATAATTAAACTTTTAAACTTAGTAGCATATAATAAAGTCTTATTATAAAGGAGTGGTTAAGGTGATTAAACTACTTAGAGTAGATCATAGGTTGTTGCATGGACAAGTAGCTTTTTCTTGGACAAGAGCAGTTGAGGCTGATTGCATATTAATTGCAAACGATTCAGTTATTAAAGATGAAATTTGGAAGACTACTTTAAAGTTAGCTAAACCACAAGGAGTAAAATTAGTTATTAAAGGAATCGATGATTCAATAGATTCAATTAATAGTGGTGTGACTGATAAATATAATCTTTTAATAATTGTTCAAAATATAGAAGATGCAAGGAAATTAGCTGAAAATTGTCCACAAGTAAAAAGCATTAATTTAGGAGGTGTGATAAATAAAGGAGAAACAAAACAGTTAGGGAAAGCTGTTTATGTAACAGATGAAGAATTAAAAATTTTAAAAGAACTTGTGGGAAAAGGAATCGAGATAGAAATTAGACAGCTTCCAACAGAAAGCAAAATATATTTACAAGATGTATTATAAAGGGGGGGGAAAAAAAATATGAGTCAATTATCAAAAGCTATTTTGCTTGGTTTAATAGCTGCATTTGGTTCTTTTGATTATCAAATGGGTACATTATATCTTTTTAGACCAATTATCTTGGGACCATTAGCTGGGCTTGTACTAGGTGATTTACAGCAAGGTTTAATAATTGGAGCAAATCTTGAATTAATGTTTCTTGGTGCTATTTCTGTAGGAGCATATATTCCTCCAGATGTTATTGTAGGAGGAGTTTTAGGTACAGCTTTTGCTATTACTTCAGGTCAAGGAGTGGAAACAGCTATTGCATTAGCTCTTCCAGTTGCATTACTTTCTTTAGCAATTGAAAATTTTATTCAAGCTGTAGTATATCCATTTATGTTAAGAATGGTAGATAGTTTAGCAGAAAAGGGCAATACGAAAGGCATCACATTTATTCATTACTTAATGGGTTTTATAATATGTTTGACAAGATTCTTACTTGTCTTTCTAGCCTTTAAATTAGGTGCATCGAAAGTAGCGATTATCTTAGATAAAATTCCAGAAGTATTAACACAGGGTATGTCTGCGGCGGCAGGACTATTACCTGCATTTGGTTTTGCGATGTTAATGCGTATGATATTAACAAAAGAATTAGCACCATATTATATTTTGGGCTTCGTTTTGGCAGCTTATTTGGATATTCCAGTTTTAGGTGTTGCAATATTAGGAGTGATTCTTATATTGATTAAATTTGATTTTTTTAAATCCCAAAATAGTCCAAAAGATGGGAGGTATGGAAGATGACGATTTCTAACAAAATAATGAAGATATGATTAATAAAAAAAGATTTAAAAAAAATGGCTTTGAATTCTGGTAGTTTGGGAATGGAATTTTCGTGGAATTATGAGCGACAAATGAATATTGCATTTTGTAAAATGCTAATTCCAATATTAGAGAAAATATATAAAAATAATCCAAAAAATATAAAGAAGCGTTGAAAAGGCATCTAGAATTTTTTTAACATTACTCCACAGTTAGCGCCTTTTGTAGGAGGAATAGTTGTTTCAATGGAAGAAAAAAAATGCAAAAGGAGAAGAAATAGAGCCTTCTGCTATCACAGGAATTAAGACAGCTTTGATGGGACCTCTTTCTGGTATTGGTGATTCTATATTCTTAGGTTGTATTCGAGTTATTGCTTTAGGCGTAGGATTGCCTTTAGCAATGTCAGGGAATATCTTGGGACCAATATTATATCTACTTATATATAATATACCAGCTTTTTAGTACGTATTATAGGTGCACAGAAAGGGTATGAGCTTGGAATTGATTATTTAGACAAGTTTCAAGAGAGTGGAATGATGGATAAAGTAATGTTTGCAGCAGGAATTTTAGGAGTTATGGTTATAGGATGTATGACAAAAGATATGGTTTATACTGAATTAGCACTAAAATTCGGAACAGCAGAAACAGCAACAACTTTACAAGAGGTACTAGATTCGATAATGCCAGGTATATTCGGATTGGGAGTTACATGGTTGTATTATAAATTACTTGGTAAAGGTGTTAATGTTATTGCATTATTATTAGGAACTATTATTGTTGGAATTGTTGGAGTGGCATTAGGTGTATTTGCAGGATAAATTTAAACATGTAAATAAAGTAAATGTTAAATATTATGTTTAGTATTCTAAATAAGAAAATAAGGAGGTTTTTATTGTGTTAAAATTTGATGAAAAAGCTTACTTAGAAAATGCTAAAAAAAACTATTGAAACAAGAGAATTAATTGAAAAACTGCAATAAAGATTCATGAAGAAGGTTACAGTAATTTATTTTTCATATCAGTTGGTGGCTCTCTTTCTATAACTTGGCCTTTACAATTTATGGTAAAAAAAACATAACTGATTTACCCATTTATTGCGAACAAGCTGCTGAAATTGTGTTAACTGATCATAAGATGCTTACAGAAAATTCTATAGTTATTACTGCAAGTAAAAGTGGTACAACTAAAGAAACGGTTGCAATGGCAAAATGGTGTAAAGAGAAAGGCATACGTGTAGTATCACTTATAGGTGTTGAAGAATCACCACTACATGAATATTCTACTTATGCTTTACCAAATCCGGCATTAAATGGAGTTGAGTTTGAATATATGCAATTGATGTATTTGCTATTTAAATTATTAAATTTAAGAGGCGATTTTCCACGCTATGAAGATTTTGCTAATCAATTGGAATTGTTGCCAGGAAATTTAATTGCTGCTAAAGAAAAATTTGAACCAATAGCAGATAAAATAGCAAAGACACATTATAAAGAGCCAATTCAATATTGGATTGGAGGGGGGGAACACTTTGGGGGGGAGAAGTTTATCTTATTACTATGTGTATATTGGAAGAGATGCAATGGATAAAAACTCGCCCTGTCCGCTCTAGTGAGTTTTTTTCATGGTGCTTTAGAGTTAATTGAAGAGGATACTTATGTGGTGTTATTAAAAGGTGAGGATGCAACCAGACCAATTGATGAAAGAGTAGAGTGCTTTTTAAAGAAGATTAATAAGAATCATGACATAATAGATACGAAGGATTATGAGTTAAAGGGAATTGATGATGAATTTAGACCGTTTCTATCACCAACTATTTCAACAACATTATTGGTAGATCGGTTGGCATGTCATTATGAAAAATATACTGGTCATGATCTAGATATTCGTCGTTATTATAGGCAATTTGATTATTAAGTAAAAAAATGAAAGCATTATTTAAAAGGGGATTATTAAAATGAATAATGATAATAAACTTAGCGTAGAAGAATTGGCTTCATATTTTGATTATGTGAGAGGCAACAATCAGAGCTTAGAGGATTATTGTCAAAAAGCAAAAAAAATACAAAGTTAAGTGTTTGGCAACTGGTATGTTTGAGGTGAAGTATTGTAAAGATCAGCTGAGAAATACAAATATTAAAGTTAGTGGTGCTATATCGTTTCCAGGTGGAGATAGTTCTATTGATTCAAAACTACAGGACATACAAGTGGTTATTGATCAGGGTGGCGATGAGATTGATTATGTTATCAGCCAATATCATTTAGAAATATCTGATTGGGATTATTTATTCAAAGAAATGAAAACAATTGCTGATTTTTGTAGAAATAATAATATTGAAGATAAAGCAATTATAGAAATGTGTAAGCTTAATCAGGAACAAAAAAAATAAAAATATGTAATATAGCAAGAATGGCAAGACCTGCATATATTAAGACTTCAACTGGTTATAGTTTTGGGGGGGAGCTACTTTGGAAGATGTAAAACTCATGAAAGGAATTGTTGGTGATGTTTGTAAAATTAAGGCTGCAGGTGGAATTAGTGATTTTGATACTGCCCTTAAATTTATTGATGCAGGTGCAGGACGTATAGGTGCAAGTGCTGCAATAAATATATTGGATAATTATAAACAATATTTATCTAACAATCATAAAAAGTAATTGATTTATCATATTTTTAATAGAAAAAGAGGGTTGCTGGAAAACATATAGCTAATTTAAAACAGTGTGGTAAATTCATCCACACTGTTTTTAATAGTGCCTTGGCATGGGCAGCAACTTGATGGTGAAGGTCTACCATGGACTTAATAGTAGAAATTGTCAGCCAAAAGCAAAGGAACAGGTAAAGTTGATAAGATGGTTTTTGATAGCCATCTTTTTTTTATATTAAAAACAGTATAGATAAATTTACCTTTGTACTTATTTTATCTATCTATATTTACAGATAAGCTATAGAAAAAGTTAATTGGTATTGTAGCCTTACAGATGTTATAATCCATATTTGGAATGGGAGAAGAATTAGTAGTCTGGGATGTATATTATTAGAAAGGTGGTAGGAATGTATGACTTTAATAGTATTTTAAAAAGGCGAGGAACTAAGTCTGCAAAATGGGATAATTTAAAGAAACAATTTGGGAGAGATGACCTACTTCCTCTATGGATTGCAGATATGGATTTTTTTGGCTTCACCAGCTATTATGGATGCATTAGAAAATAGGGTTAAACATGGTATATATGGCTATACATATTGTGATGATGAATATTATAATGCAGTTGTAGGATGGATGAAGAGGAGACACAATTGGGATATAAATAAGAAATGGATTGTATTTACCCCCCCTGGAGTTGTACCAGCTCTTAGCTATGCTATAGAAGCTTTTACTAAACCAGGAGATAATATAATAGTTCAAAGTCCTGTATATCATCCTTTTTATAGCACTATAGAGAATAATGAACGCCGTATAATTACTAATCCTCTAATATATAAAAATAACAGATATTATATGGATTATGAGGATTTAGAGAGTAAGATAAATTCCAAAACTAAGTTATTAATATTATGTAATCCTCACAATCCTGTTGGAAGGGTTTGGACTAAGGAAGAATTGGCTAAACTTGGGGGGGAGATTTGCTTAAATAATAATATAATAATTATCTCTGATGAAATTCATTTTGATTTAGTATATAAAGGAAACAATCACACTGTAATGGCTAATATTTCTTCTGAAATTAGAGATAATTGCATAGTTTGTACATCACCAAGTAAATCTTTCAACATAGCAGGACTACAAGTTTCCAATATAATAATTCCTAATGACGATTTAAGGGAAATATATAATATGGAATTGAAAAAACATCATATTGGTAGACCTAATATATTTGGACAGATAGCTTTAATAGCTGCGTACAATGAATCAGAAGATTGGCTGGATTCATTAATTGAATATTTAGAACAAAATAAAAATTTTTTTTATGGACTTTATTGAAAGGAAGATCCCCCCCCAACTTAAGGTAGTAGAACCAGAAGGCACATATTTACTTTGGGTGGATTGTTCTGGATTAGGCATGGATTCTGAAGAACTAAGGAAATTTTTTTTGTTGATGAATGTAAACTAGCATTAAATCATGGAGCAATGTTTGGAGAGGAAGGTAAATTGTTTCAAAGGGTTAATATAGCTTGTCCTCGTTCTATTTTAGAAGAAGCATTAGATAGAATGGAGAAGGCTATTACCAAATATTATACAAGGAGGAATTGTAAATGAAAATGAAAAGAATTATAGTATTATTGCTTATATGCACATTAGCTTTTGGATTAACTGCATGTGGAACAAATGAGACCACAAACCAATCAAAAAAAATGAGGGCAAAAGAAAAGTAGTTGTAGGAACTTCGGCATCCTATATTCCTTGGGCTTTTCAGGAAAACGATGAAGTTAAAGGTTTTGAAATAGATGTTTGGAAGGAAATAGCAAAGAGAAATGACTATGATTTAGAATTTAAATTAGGACAATTTAGTGGACTAGTTGGAATGCTTGATGCTGGGGGGGATATTGACACAGTTGCTCATCAAATGTCAATTACTCCAGAAAGAGAAGAAAAATATTATTTTTCTGAACCATATGCTTATAGTTACTATGATTTGTTTGTAGCTGAAGATAGTAATTATAAAACTAAAGAAGATTTAAGAGGGAAAAAGGTTGGCTGCTGGTTAGGAGGAAATGGAGAAGCCACCTTAAGGCAAATAAATGAAGAGTATGATTTAGGACTTGATATTGTGACTTATGATGGTGTATCTATAGAAGAAGAGTTGATGATTGGGAGAATAGATGCATTATGGCAAGGAGAAATAAAGACTAAAACAGTAATTGAAGAAAATGATTTAGCTATTAGGCAGTTAAATGAAAAATTAACCTATGAAATAAATGCATATCCATTTAGGAAAGATGAAGAAGGAGAAAAATTAGCAAAAGAGGTTACAGAAGCTATAAAATCTATGAGAGAAGATGGAACATTAAAGAAACTATCAGAAAAATGGTTTAATATTGATACTACGCAACCAGAAGAATAGGTGATTTTAGTGAATTTTGATTTTGGATTTATGATTAGGGTAATACCTATTATGTTAAAATATAGCACTATTACTTTAAGGCTATCCTTTTTTTGCCATATTAATAGGTGTTATGATAGCATTTTTTTTATCGCTATGATTGTACATGCAAAAGTGCCAGTGCTAAATAAATTTTTTTTAAATTGTATATATCTTTTTTTTCGAGGGACACCATTAATGGCACAATTATTTTGCTTTTATTTTGGAGTATTACCTTTATCTAATAAATTAGCTTTACGTGTTTCATCTTTTGGAGCTGCATTGATAATATTAAGTTTATGTAGTGCTGCATACATGGCAGAATCATTAAGAGCAGCTATTTCTTCCATACACATAGGGCAGATGGAAGCAGCTCAATCCATAGGAATGACATATATGCAAGCAATGTTTCGTATTATATTACCTCAGGCTATAAGAGTGGCAATACCAACCTTATTTGGGACTTTTATAAACATAGTAAAGGATACTTCTCTTGTTTTTGCAATAGGAGTTAAGGAAATGATGGCGGTAGCTCAATTGGAAGGAGCTTCAGGATATAGATATTTAGAAGCCTATGTATGTGTACTATTGGTATATTGGGCATTAACATCGGTATTGGGATTTATTCAAAAGAAGATTGAAATAAAATTGGGAAAATCAGTAGGTGAAACAGTATGATAAGACTGCAAAATATTTATAAAAGCTTTGGAGATTTACAGGTATTAAAGGGTATCAATTTAGATATTGAAGAAGGAGAAGTCGTCTCCATAATAGGGCCTTCTGGTACTGGTAAATCAACATTATTGCGTTGCATAAATTGTTTAGAGATAGCAGATGAAGGTAAAATACAAATAGGAGATTATTCTGTTGATGTAACTAAAATAACAAAGCAGGATGAATTATGGTTAAGACGAAATACTGGTATGGTGTTTCAAAAATTTTACTTATTTAATAACAAAACTGCATTGCAAAATATTACTGAAGGTTTAAGAGTGGTTAAAAAAAATGAATAAGATTGAAGCAGAAAATAAAGCTTTGGAGATATTAGAGCAGATGGATTTGTTAGATAAAAAGGATAGCTATCCCTCTAATTTATCCGGTGGGCAACAACAAAGGATTGCAATTGGTAGGGCATTAGCTCTTGAACCCAAAATACTTTTATTAGATGAGCCTACTTCTGCATTAGATCCAGAACTAGTAAATGAAGTATTATCTATAATAAAAAAAATTAGCTAAACAAAATAAGACCATGTTAATAGTAACACACGAAATCAACTTTGCAAGAAATGTATCTGATAGAATTTGTTTTATGGATAATGGAATGATATTAGAACAAGGACCAGCTAAAGAAGTAGTTGATAATCCTAAAAATGAGAGAACAAAACAATTTTTAAATGTAATAAAAAAAATCGAGGATAATGAATAAGTATAAAAAAACGTGCCTGGCACCGTTTTTTTATACTTATAGCTCGATTTAAATCTGGTTTATTTTTATTAATTTATATTGTACAATATAAGTAAATAAAACATTATAAAGGAGGTGGTGGTGGTGAAAAAAAATTTTTATTTGTAGTAGCAATTATTATGATGTTCTCATTTGTTGATATTAGGAAAGAGGATATATTAATAGCTGGGGGGGAAGATGATTCTATTGAATGGTATAGCTATGAATTAGGAGATACATTGTTATGATATATCTATACTATAAATTTCTTT
>JMBV01000547.1_pt1 | contig 11057 bp, 15 predicted proteins | sample 616531 | NCBI WGS metagenome assembly JMBV01 (sample SAMN02727904, study PRJNA239997) | anaerobic digester metagenome | biome: anaerobic digester; isolation source: mesophilic anaerobic digester inoculated with municipal waste water sludge... | place: Germany: Bielefeld University, CeBiTec ... | reverse complement strand
CCTTTTTTTTAATAAAAAAAATTTTATTTATTTTTTTTGATTATTTTTTTTCTGCTATTCCAGTAGCCATATCCATAATTTTTTTTCTTGAGTAGCTTCTTCTCTTTCTAAAATCCCCGCTAATCTTCCATAGCTCATTACGGCTATACGATCACTTAATTGTATTATCTCAGGTAGTTCAGAAGATATAAAAATTATTCCAACGCCTTCTTTAGATAAATTTGATATGAAATTGTATATCTCCACTTTGGCTCCAACATCTATACCTCTAGTTGGTTCATCAAGAATAAGAAGCTTAGGAGAAGTAGCTAGCCATCTGGCCAATACGACTTTCTGCTGATTTCCTCCAGATAAGTACATGACTTTTTGATTAACACTGGGAGTCTTAATATCTAAAAGACTAACATATTCTTTAGCAACTTTAGTTATTTTTGAAGGTGAAACAAATTTGTTTTTGGAGATTCTTTCTAATATTGATACACATATATTATCTTTTACTGTATGTATTAAAAAAAAGGCCATCTTCTTTTCTATTTTCAGGAACAAATCCTATACCTAACTTTATGGCATCTTGAGGAGTGCTAATCTCAACTTTTTGGTTATTGAAATAAATACTCCCCCCCGAAGTCTTTTTCCTATAACCAAAAATGGTTTCCATTAATTCACTCCTTCCAGAACCAACTAAGCCAGAAAAGCCTAAAATTTCTCCTTCATGAACCGAAAAATTAATATCTTTAAACCCTTTTCCAGATAAGTTTTCTACTCTCAATAACTCTTTTCCAATTTTATGAGATTCATAAACATAGAAATTTTTAACTTCTCTCCCTACCATCGCTTTTATAATAACATCAGGAGACACTTTATTAGTTTCATAGATTTCTACAAGTTCTCCGTCTCTTAAAACAGCGACCCTATCGGTGACTTCAAAGATTTCTTCTAAACGATGGGAAATATATATAATTGAAACTCCCTTACTTTTTAAATCTTTGATAATATCATAAAGCTCTTGCACTTCTTTTTCTGTTAATGATGATGTGGGTTCGTCCATTATTAACACCTTAGCATTTTTATACACAGCCCTCATAATTTCGACCATTTGCTGAACTGCCAATGGATATTTTTTTGGCTAAATCACCAACTTTAACATTTAAACACATCATATCTGATAACCTTTTTGCTTCTTCAACCATCTTTTTATAGTTAATGAAATTTAATTTAGTAGTAGGTTCATCATTTAAAAAGACATTTTCTGCTATGGTTAAATTCCATATTATTGACAACTCTTGAAAAACTGTAATTATACCTTCTTTTATGGGCTCAGAAGGATGCCTCCATTTTTTTTCTTTTCCTTGATATATAATTTTACCTTCATCAGGTGTATATACTCCCGCAATTATTTTCATTAACGTGGATTTTCCTGCCCCATTTTCTCCAACTAAACCAAGTACTTCTCCCTTTTTAGAGAAAGGGAGACATTCTTTAATGCCTGAACGCCTGGAAAATTTTTACTAATATCTTTCACAGTAAGTATATTTTCACTCATTATTCTTCCCCCCCTCTACTTCTCATTTTATCCAGTGCCACTGCAACCACTATAACAACCCCCCCAATAACTATTTCTTGCCAGAAAGACGATACTCTTAATAGAATCATACCATTCCTTAGTGTTGCCATTATCCATGCTCCTAATACTGCTCCTAGAATACTTCCATCTCCACCTGATAAACTTGTTCCTCCTATTACTGTAGCCGCAATTACATCTAATTCATATCCTTGGCCTGCATTTGGTTGAGCCATACCTAGCCATGAAGTCATTAAAAATCCGGAAACTGCTGCTAAAAAAAACCGTTTATTACATATGTAATTAATATCACTTTTTCTGCTTTAATTCCTACTAATTTTGCAGCCTTTTCGTTTCCTCCAACAGCATATATATGCTTTCCCAAAACAGTATACTTCAAAAAAAACATGTGCAATAATTGCAACTATAAGAAGATAAATAACGGGTAAAGGTATTCCTAAAAAAAATGGCCCTGGCCACTAACCATAAAACTATCGGGAAACCCTGAAACAGGCCATCCTCCACTCATCACATAAGCTAATCCTCTTCCAACACTCATCATTCCAAGTGTAGTAATAAAAGGAGGTAACTTTGCTCTGGTTACTAGTAAACCATTGATAAAACCAAAAAGAGTTCCCATAGCTAAACCAAGCAATATTGCAATGATTGGGGGGTAAAGAATAATCTACCATCATAATTGCCATAAACATACCTACAAACCCCATAACAGAACCTACAGATAAATCTATTCCTGATGTGATAATAACCATTGTCATTCCACAAGCCATAATAGCAATAAAAGAACTATTCAAGAGTACATCAAAAATATTGCTCGCAGTAAAGAAGGTGTCAGTTGCAATTGATAGAAAAACCATTAAAACTATTAGGATCAGAAAAACTCCGATCTCTTTAATTTCAAAAATTTTCTTTATTTTGCATTGCGCTTTTTCCCACCTTTTTAATTGTAGTTTTTAGATAGATGTAATTTTCTTAATGTGTCACAAAATATATTATTCCATAGGTTGAAAAAGTTCAACCTATGGAATAAACAAATTTAACTATTATCTTGTATATATCCTATTAGCGAATTCTATGAACTCTTTAACATTTTCAGATGTAATGACATCAACCCCCTGTATCAATTATATAATCATAAGAACCATCTTCGTATTGTTCTTTTGGAAGTATTTTTAATACATTTTCTACTCCAACTTTATCCATCATATACAAAACGGTAAGAGATAGATAACCCATGTCATAAGGCCTTTGACCAACTAAACCATCTACTAAACCAGCATCAACTAATTCTAATTCTTGGGGGAAGTGTGTCAAAACCTACTATTAATTTATCCTTCATCTTCTGCTCACCGCCAAAAGCTGATATGACAGTCTGATTTGGAGCAAGCAAAATATTAGCATTTGCCGTAAACCATCCATCAAGATTAGGATAAGTTCTTTCAACATCCCTAACTATTTGAACTGCTTTAGCTACGTCATCTTCACTTGGAAATGGATCGGCAACATATCTAACTTTTATACCTGTTTCTTTTTCAAAATCTGCTAAAGCGTCTTTAAAACCGGCTATACGCTCATTTGTATTGAGAGCAGCTAATCCTCCAGTTAAAATAGCTAAATTAATAGTTTTTTTGGCCAGGTTTTTCACTCAATATCTTTTCAGCCATCAATTTACCAGCTTCATATCCAGCATTATAATTGTTTGTCCCTAAATATACATATCTGCCACTTTCTGGAGCATCAGAATCAAATGTAATAACTGGGATACCTTTACTTAAAGCATTTTTAACAACGATCTTTATACCTGCTGGATCATTTGGTGAAATAGCAATTCCATTAACTCCACTACTGATATAACTATTTATCTTTTGAGCTTGTTCCGCAGCATCTGCTTCAATAGGAGCATCAAAAATAGCCTTAACTTCAAGAACTTTTGCGGCATCTTTCATACCATTTTCAACAGCAAACCAATATGCGTTGTTTAAAGACTTTGGACTTAAAAGAAATGTCTGTCCAAACAACACTCCTACTAAAATCAAACTTAAAACTACAATAAAACTTCTTTTCACTTTCTCCACCTCCGTAGATAATTTTGAGATTTTTTTAACAACTACTTATATACTTACATTAAATTGAAGCTAATTTTTACAATTCTTTTGATAATCCAATTCTTGATTTAAGTCTCTCTACTTACTAATATACATATTCTATTTGACTAAAATTTATATATTGTCAAAGTTTGATAAATTTCTCCTGGTTTTAAAGTAGTTGATGGAAAATTGGAATGATTTGGAGAATCCGGATAATGCTGAGTTTCTAAACAAAAACCTGAATATTGCCCATAGTATTTTCCTTCTTTTCCATAAGTATCTACCCAATTTCCGGTATAAAACTGAATTCCAGGCTCTGTTGTATAAACTTCCATTATTCTTCCTGATTTTTCGTCTTCAACTCTCGCAGCTAATGCTAACTCACCAGTTTGGTTGTTTAGTACAAAATTATGATCATAACCTTTGAAAGGGGGGGTTCTGAAAACGCTGAGATTCTTTCACCAATTTTATGTGGTGTTACAAAATCTAGGGGAGTTCCTGCTACTGGGCTTATTTTTCCTAGTGGAATCAAAGTATCATCCACGGGAGTATAATTATCTGCAACAATCATTAAATTATGATCTAGTATATCACCCAAACCTTCTCCTGAAAGATTGAAATAACTGTGATTGGTCAAATTAACTATGGTAGTTTTATCAGTAGTTGCAAGATAACTTATTTTTACTTCATTTTCATCAGTCAAAGTATATGTTACACTTATGCTAAGATTACCAGGATAACCTTCTTCTCCATCATGACTCATATACTTAAAACGAACAGCTGGGCCATCAGGAGTATTCATTGCTACGCCTTTAAATAATTGTTTCTCAATTCCCTTAACTCCTCCATGAAGATGATTAGGATAGTTGTTTTGAGCCAAAGAATAAGTCCTACCTTCTAGAATAAATTGCCCTTTTGCAATTCTATTTCCATATCTACCAATAGTTGCACCGAAATGAGGATTTTGTGGATCGGGTTTTTCGTAATCAGCTACGCTATCAAATCCAAGAACAACATCGTCTAAATTGCCTTCTCTATCAGGTACGTATAAAGATACTAATGTAGCTCCATAATCAGTAACTTGAATAAAAACTCCGTTATCGTTAATAAGAGTGTATAAATATACAGGCATTCCATCACTAGTAAAACCCCAAAAATCTTTTCAATATTACCAGCCATCACAGTTGATACTCCTAATATACATATAAGTCCTATAAAAATATACTTCTAAGTGTTTTTTTCACCCAATTCCCCTCCTTTTAATATTCGGTCCTTTGTTCACTATGTTCTGTTTCAAAAATCTTCTTAGCTACCTTCAATTTTGTATAATAATAATTTTCCTGTATAAAACCATAAATCACTAAACCCTTACACACTCAATACCCACCATCTCTGCAAACAGCTCCCACCTCCTAACAATATCTCCGATGTTGAAGCACTGGTGATGCGTCCCTCCGTTCTTAAGCCAGTTCTTCATAGAGTCTCTTACTCCGGTATCTGGTTTAAAATGAAAGTATGGCATTTCGACGTTTGGATATTCTTCGCTGTCTAGTACTTCTCCTTTTGATACAACTAACCTGAAATTACCTTCACTGATTGGAGCTAACGAAGCTATAGTTCCTTGCCCTGGTTGAACGTTAAATACAATTGTTGGAGGGTTGTTTAGATCCCCCCCTATTCCCAAAAATCTGTCTATAAGTTTTATTGGTTTGTCTTTTCTTGCGACCTTCCAATTTCCCTCACCCATATGGCTCATAAAAATAGAGTCTCTTTCAAAATCCATTGCGTACATTTCTGTAAAATGTCCATTTTCTCCCAAAATATGGCCTAATATCACAGCAGTTGCAGCAAGGGCATCTCCTTCAGCTCCATATCCATAGCCTTTTGCCATCAAGTTGGAAGCTGCCATTAAAGGTAGTTGTTCAAATCTTCCATCGTCTTTTACTGAATCAAAATATATACTGTATCCGTCGTAATTCTCGTCTTTCAAAATTTTTCAATTGCAACTTGAAACTTTGCGGCAAAGTTGTATTGTTCTTCTTTCAGGTTAGGATCAATCTCAAAATTCTTGGCATTTTCTCCCTTAACTTTTTCAATTTCTTCTTTTGTTACTTTTTCAAGATAAGAGTAGATCTTACCCATGCTTTCATCAACCACTTCAACTCCAAGCTTTTTAAGTAATGCTGATGAATCAAAAGTAATATCCCCCATTCCCGGCATTCTTCCAACAACTGCGATTCTGGTTCTTTTTAAAGCCTTGGCTGCTTGCGCTGCTAAAGCCCAATCTTTCACAAAATTTTTAAATTCTTCTTCTTTCCAGTTTCCTGTTACAACGGGGCAATTTATTCCTAATCTAACTATTGCATTCATATTATCCTGTGCACCATGTATGCCTTGATTGTAGGTAAGATGTTCCATGTTCCATTCTTGAGTAACTGAGGGTAATGGTTGGATGTTTGCAAGCATTATCGGCAAGTTATTCTTTTTGAGAGTGGGAACGATTCTTTGGCCTGGACTGTAAGTTAACATCATAATCATTATTCCATCTAACTCTTTATCGTTGTTGTAATCTTCAATGATTTCTTCTAAGTCTTTTCTGTCTCTTGCAGGTTTTGTAAATTTGAAATCTGCAACGTCTTTTAATTCGTTAATTACTTCTTTAACGTAATTAGATTGTGTTTCAACGATATTAGGGTATGTTTTATCGTACAATTTTGCATTATTCCTAAAATCCCAATTTTTGGCTTTCTTTTTACTATCATCTTCACACCTCCGAAGTTTTTTTTATAATTTTGATATTTTATGCATTATTTCTTTTGTGTTTTCATACAATTCTAAGAATAGTTTGTAATATTGATCATATTTTTTTTGAAATTTTCTTTTTGCGTTTCTACTTTAGATTCTATTTTTATCCATTTTTTTTAATATCTTCCGGTTTTTCAAATATTCCAGTTCCTAATCCCACAAGAAATGCGTCTCCTAAAGGCGCCTCAATATTGTCAGATAGTTTTATCATGTTATATCCTGTAACATCTGCAAATATTTTGGTCCACAATTCTGAATTGGCAACTCCACCTACTATCCAACAATCTGGATTTAATTTAATACCAGATTCTTTAGCCGTTTCCATGTTATGTCTCAAAGAGTACGCTGCCGATTCCATTAAAGCTCTGTAAATATGTTCTTTTTTTTGTGATAAAGCGATAAGCCTAATATGACTCCTCTTGAATCTGGATCCCAAATTGGTGATCTTTCCCCCCCATAAAATATGGAAGCGCAATTAATCCTTCACTTCCCAAAGGTATTTTTTTTGCTTTAAGTTCTAAAAGATCATATGGTGAATAGCCCGCTTGATCTCCAAAACTTTTCTCTGACTGGCCAAATTCATCAATAAACCAATTTACTAACGCTCCTGTTGTGGCACTTCCACCAAATGTATAAAGACAATTTTCTTCATTAACTACGTAAGGATAATTTACAAGCTGTGGCGTAGGTGGCTTTTTATCGTAAAGGAGAGTTCCCCAACAAGTTGAGGTTCCTGCCATAAAGACGTGTTCTCCTTCGTTTAATACTCCAGCACTGAGCTGCGCCATAGGGGGGGCGTCTATTCCTCCAGAGATTATAGGGGGGGTTCCTTCTTTTAATCCTGTTAATTTAGCCATTTCTTCTGTTAAATAACCTGCTATATCTTTAGAATGTAGAATCTTTTCAGGAAGCATATCTATTGGTATCCCCAAAGCTTCTCCCATCTCTTTTGACCAATTTTTGGTTCTAATATCAAAAATCCCCCCCCAAGATTTCCAGCTGAACTATAATCTGTTGAAAGTTCCCCCCCAGTTAATTTGTAAATTACATAATCTTTTGGACTAACAAATTTATATGTGTTTTTCCAAACTTCTGGTAAATTGTTTCTTATCCACATTATTTTTGTAAATCCAAAATAAGAATCTACATAATTTCCAGTAATTTCAAAAAGTTTATCTTTTGTAATATTATCTTTAACCCATTGAGTTTCTTTCCAAGCTCTTCTATCCATCCAAATAAGACATGAATATATAGGATTCATATTTTTATCTACAGGAACACCTGATCCTCCATAAAGACCGCTTAAAGATACTCCCGCAATTTCCGAAGGATTTATGTTAGCTTTTTCAACACTTTCTTTAAGAGTAACAACAAAAGCATCTAACCAAATATTGGCATCTTGTTCTGCCCAAGAAGCCTTTGGTGTATTGACTTTGTAAGTTTTTGCTGCTTTGGCAACAAGATTCCCTTTTTCATCTAATATAACCGTCTTTGTTCCTGTAGTACCTATGTCAGTTCCTATTAGATACATTGTTTATCCTCCTCAAAATTCTTATTTTGTTTGTCCATAATGTGAATGATGGAATTCAAAAAGTCGTTGAGCTTCTTCTTTATCTAAAGGTTCTGGATTTCCCATGGTTCTAGCAAAATAGGCTGTTTTTGCTACTTCTTCTAAAAATATTGCGTTCCGTATAGCTTCTTGGATGTCTTTACCCATAACTATTACTCCATGCTTACTTAAGAGAACTGCTCTTGCTTGGTTAGCTACATCAACAACAGCCTTTCCTATTGCTTCTGTTCCAACAGGAGCATATGGAGAAACCGGAATTTCTACTCCAAAGACATCTGCATGAGCTGTACTGTATACAGGAAGAGGTTGGTTTAGTAAGGCAAAAGACGAAGCGTATGGAGAATGTGTGTGAATGATACTTCCAATATCATCTAAATGATTATACAGATACAAATGGGTTGCAGAATCAACAGAAGGTTTTAGTGTTCCTTCCACAACTTTTCCTTCCAAATCTATAACAACCATATCTTGAGGCTTTAATTTATCATATGGAACACCGGAAGGTTTTATTATAATGTGACTTCCTACTCGAACGCTAACGTTCCCACTTGTGTATGCAACTAATCCATATTTTTCTAGATTTAAATGAGCCGCATAAAGTTGATTTTTCAAATCTTCATACATTAGCATGCACTCCTTTTATTCTATGTAATAGATATTTCATAACTGTTATTTTTATTACGTGTAATATAACTTGTATGATATTAATGTTAAAAGATGTATAGTATATAATTTTATATTTCCTAAGTTGTATATACAAATTATATATCTAAATCTTTATATATCAAAACGTGTTTAAAATCAATTACAGATAATTACGAAACTTTGAAGACAAATAACTTGTATTATCAACTTTTTTTCTTAGTTTTTGATAAATATTAGTTTTTGATAAATAAAAGATAATTTAAAGAAATAAAATTTGAGAAGTTTATAAGAAGAAATTTTAGAATTAAAACTTATTTAATAAATTCTTTTCACTTTAAATCCCATCTTATAGCCTAAGAAGTATATAGCTTAGGTAATATCTTTATATCTATGCTAACAGGTTTGTTTGTTCTGTTATCGAGTTTGACCATTTTTTTTCCCAATAATTGCTTGAATTCGGATAACGAATTTCTTAATTATTTTATTATTCTAGTATCGCTTTTAAGAAAGCAACTTAAACTCATAACATAGATTTCTTTAAAAATAAAAATCCCATCTTATAAGATGGGATTAATTAAAAAAATCTGCCTTTCGATAATAAAGATTATAGGTCGTAATCACCCCCCCTCATGGAGATTGGAGAAAAATGAAAGAAATGGTAAAATAAAATAAGGGGGGGTGAGAATAAGAAAATGAAAAATGTTTATTCCAGTGATTTAAAGCTACAACTTGTTAAAGAATATCTTAACAGTGAAAAGTCTTTAAGAGAGTTCTCTAAAGTTATTCTTTGTTGTTGAGACTATCAAAGCTAAACCAAAACAAAAAAAGATTCGTAGGATTCTCTTATACTATCAATGGTCAAATTGTTGAGGATGAACGTATTAAAAAGATTATAATTTCAATTTATTCTAATAATAATCCAAACGATCCAACTTTTTACTTTAAATCTCTTGGAGATAAGAAGTTATCTGTAGTCTTTAAGAACCAACTTGGAATAATTGTTAACCACAAAAAGATTTACAGATTAAGAAAAGAACTAGGCTTTGTTAGACCATACAGGAACCATTTCAAACATCCAAAGAAAAGACCAAATAATCATGAAATAGATGCTCCCAATAGATTCTGGGAAGGAGATATTAAATTTATTCCTACAACAAAAGATGGCTTTGTTCCCATACTGGATATTATTGATGCTTTTGATAAGACGATAGTTTCTTCACAGATAGGACACTCAAGTAAATCAAAAGATTTTATCAAATCTGTTTACAACGGTATTTCATACAGAAAAGCTGACCCTAAAAAAACTAATAATAAGAACAGACAATGGCCCTCAATTCAAATCAAAAGCAACTAAATCATTCATGGATGAAATGGAAATAACTCATGAGTTTGGGTACAAGAACAATCCTAATTCACAAGCATTCATTGAATCACACCATTCAAGTCTTGAAAGAGAGTTTGTTCAACTGAATTCTTTTGAAAATATTGAAGATGTTTTTCAAGCTTACAATGCATATATGTTCTTTTATCATAATTTAAGACCGCACGGTTCTTTGAATTATATGACACCTAATGAATTTAGTAGAACTTTTTCTGATGATAATAATTGTTTTAATTCCAAAACCATTTTTGTGAAAAAGTAAGATTTCTTTATTTATTCTCCAATAACAGGGGGGGTGAGGCCGATATTTTATTGTCTTTTGAAAGTATGGACATTGTTTAATTTGTCTGTTTTTAACAATCTTTTTCATTTTTACCCCTTGACTTTTTACCAATTAGCTTATTTTATTTTACCATTTCTTTCATTTTTCTCCAAACTTCATGAGGGGGGGTGATTACGATGGTCCTATGGAAGGATTTTTTTTGGTACTCTTAAATCTGAGATGTTTTATGGTAAGAAGTTTGATTCTCTTGAAGAATTAGAACAAGCAATACACAAATATATTAAATTTTATAACGAAGATAGATTCCAGAAAAACTTGGATGCCTGGCTCCTGTTGAGTTCAGAAACCAAGCATCCAGTTGTATATAGTTTTTTATTAATTTTTATGTCTACTTGACATGGGGCAGTTCAACCACAGGTTTTTATTTTATATTTTTTTTGCTTTTTGTTTTTATATCTTAAATCTCTTAACTAAAGCCTCTAGTTCAGATGATAATTCACTCAACTCTTTTGCACTTTCGTTTATCTCTACCGATTGATTTAGTTGTCTGTCTATTACCTTTCTTGAATTTTCTAGTTGTTCACTTATCTCTGATACTGCCCTTGCTACTCTGTCCATCGCTGAACTCATCTCTTCGGCACTTGCACTTTGTTCTTCTGCACTCGCTGTCATGTTTTCTATCCCTTGATTCATCTTTTCTATTCTTT
>JMBV01000546.1_pt1 | contig 11059 bp, 16 predicted proteins | sample 616531 | NCBI WGS metagenome assembly JMBV01 (sample SAMN02727904, study PRJNA239997) | anaerobic digester metagenome | biome: anaerobic digester; isolation source: mesophilic anaerobic digester inoculated with municipal waste water sludge... | place: Germany: Bielefeld University, CeBiTec ... | reverse complement strand
ATTTTTGTATTTATAGGAACGGTATTATTCTCCACGATGCTGACATCTCAAAATATCGGAATCAAGACCAACCTACCCTATTTAGCAACAACAACCCCCCCTAACATAGGATTAGAGTTTGCACTCAGCAAGAAGATAACGTTAGAAGCCACGGCAGGATTCAATCCGTTTAACATATCAGAAAACAGATACTTGAAACACTGGCTGGCTTATGGTGAATTGCGGTACTGGACCTGCGAGAAGTTCAATGGCCACTTCTTTGGGCTTCATGGTTTGGGCGCCAATATAATGTTGGGGGATGGGATATTCCTTTCTGGCATTTTAAAAATCTAAAAGAAAGGCGCTACCAGGGATATGAGTATGGTGCGGGAATAAGCTACGGGTACCAGTGGGTGCTCAATAATAGATGGAACCTCGAAATTACTGCAGGCGGGGGGGTTATGCGCGCTTCCATTATGAAAGGTATCCATGTTTGAAATGTGGTGAATCACTGGGTAAGGCTGATAAAAACTACTTTGGGCCAACTAAAGGAGCTATTTCAATTATTTACATTATAAAATAAAAGAGAAATGTCAACAAAAAAAATTATACCTGTCGCTTTTCATAATATCCATACTTCTCTGTTTTGCGCCTGCTGTTTATAATATTTCAGCTCAAAAGAGTTATACCAGTCAACTAAAGGTTATTAACCTGCAGGCAGATCGACAAGGTGAACTTGTCCGGCTCGACATGAATATTAATGTGGGGGGGCAGACAAAGATTGGAAGGAACGAAATGATGATTGTGACCCCTGTCTTGAAATCCAATTCTGATAGCACCAATTTTAATATCTTTACCCTTCCTCCGGTAATTGTCAATGGTTCACTTAGGCATAAGGTTGTTAACAGACAGATAACACTTCAATCAAAAAAACTCTGCTGACAAACTAAATCCATATGCTATTGTGAAAGAGATAACAGATCGGAACAGGTTATCAAATATCATTACACGCTGCCTTTTAAAAGCTGGATGAATGATGCTTCGCTGCTTCTGGCAGTCGAATACAACGGATGTGCCGAATGCTCTCTTGAAGATGATAAGATTTTACTCCTTGCTCAAGCCATTCCGGAAGAATATGTACCCAGCTATCAACTCACTTATATAGTGCCGGAACCCGAATCGGTGAAGGAGCGCAGCGAAAATACAGTGCATCGTTTAATTATCAGTTAAACAGCTATGAACTGCAGCGCAATTATAAAAATAACGCCGCTGAATTTAATAAAGTTGATAAAGTGATCAAAGAGATTCAAGGGAACACTGACCTCTCCATCACAGATTTTGTGATAGAGGGTTATGCCTCGCCCGAAGGTGGATTCGACTACAACCGTACACTTTCTGGTAAAAGAGCTAACTCTTTTGCAGAATATCTGGAATCGGCACACAACATCAAGCGTAACCAGATGAAGAAGATCGAAGGTTTGGGTGAAGACTGGGCGGGATTGCGCAAGGCAGTGGAAGCTTCCTCATTAAACGATAAGAGCAATATAATTCGCGTTATCAACGATGTTTTTCCTCCCGATGCCCGCGATGCCGTACTAATGAAGCTCTCCGGCGGAAATACCTATCGGATGCTGCTGGATCAATATTATCCATCGCTCCGGCGCACCGACTATACCATAGCTTTTAACGTGAGAAATTTCTCAGTGGGAGAGGCCAGAGAGTTAATCAAAACAAACCCAAAGCTATTAAGTCTCAACGAAATGTATCTGGTTGCCGAATCATATCCGAAAGAAAGTAAAGATTTCAGGCAAGTGTTCGACATCGCAGCACGGCTCTATCCTGATGATCCCATTGCCATTATCAATAGTTCGGCAACCGACCTTGAGGGTGGAAACAGTACTGCTGCTCTTGAGCGCCTCGAAAAAGTAAAGGATGATCCAAGGAGCTGGAACAATATCGGTGTTGCATATGCAAAGGCCGGAGAATTGAAAAAAAGCAAAAGAGTACTTCCAAAAAGCTGCAGAAGCCGGTGATAACAGGGCATCAGCCAATCTGGGAGAATTGGAGAAACAAAGAGATCAGAAGTGATATAACTACGTTTAATTTAATTTTTAAATATACATTCCATTAACATTTAAACTTTATTGAGTATGAAACTATTTAAGTTATTTTAGTTGCTGTTATAGCTTGGGATTTATGGCCTGTAATGCGGATGAACAGCCTGTAGTTGAAAATAAGACAACCGATTCCTACGCCAGTATTACAATTAAATTCCCTGGTAAAGTTTCCACAAGGGCACTACCTGGCGACTATAATGAAAACGGAACATGGATGGGACGCGACAATCTGGAAACGGTTACCGTATTCCTGGTTAATGAGACAAAAGGGGGGGTGGTAGATTACAACTTTTTCTCTAAAAGCGCATTTGCTGAGATCGACATAAATGGTGTGCTGCATCCTAACCTTGCACTGAAAGCAACAGCCGGCGAAAACGTTAGAGCATATGTTGTTATCAATGGTGTGGAGGACATATTAAATACATTAAAAGCTACTTCTGCTGCTAACTTTGCCACTGCCTTTGCTGCAGAGGCTAACAAAATAGCCTCTCAGGTAGCATGGTATAATAGTCCTGTTGCACCGGCAACAAAAGGAACAGAAACCATTATGATGACCAACGACCAGGATGCATATGCCTTAACAGTTTTGCCTTATATTTCTGAAGAAGATGCAAAGACAGGTGTTAACAACAATATTCGGGTAAATGTTGAAAGAGTGGTTTCGCGTGCCTTTATGACTGTAGTTCCTGAGGAAACAGAAGGAAACGGCTGGCCTGTAAATGCCTTGATTGGCGGAACTGAAACGCAAATAGCGACAGTAAAGGGTGTATCTTACGCCGTGGGGGGGCAAAGCAATAAAAAGTTCTATATAATGAAGAGAACTGACTTTGCAGTGCCTGATCCGGTTTACACGTTCGTTCCTGCCGATTTTGCAGCCTGGGCCGCAGCTAATAATACTAATTTCGATTATTCAGGGCTCACCTCCTTCACAACTGTAACGCAATGGGCTTATGATGCTGCTAATGTAAGCACTCCTCTTGCAGCAGAAACAACGAGCAAATTTGTGCTTCCGGTGAACCATGTGGTAAATGTGACTGACCTGGATATAGCAAGGGGGGGTTCTTATAAAAAAAAGGAAACACCACCTATTTTGAGATTCGGGCACAGTTCATCCCTAATGAGGTGATCATAAATTCAGAAGGAGGAGTAGAAGTACCCACTACAGCTGCTACAGTGTTCTGGGGCGAAAACGACAAGAAGTTCTACAAGACCCGTGATTTGGCAATAGCTCAGGGACAAAAAGCTACCGAGTTTATAGATGGAGTAATGAAGTATGTTCTATGGCTCAACCCAAATGCATTGGCATCTACACCATCGGATCTCAACCCGAAAGTATCTCCGACAGTACGGAATCAGGTATATCATGCCCATATAGATAAGTTCCTGCGCATGGGATTGCCTAACAATCCGCTCAATCCTGATGATCCGGATAAAGAAGGTAATCCTGATAATCCTATCAATGCGGAAGATCCGTTGAAGACAGACTACACATACCTATCTGTCTCGGTGAAGGTTCTTCCATGGACTATCCACACTTACAAATACAACCTAGACGATCCGGGTACAATGTATTAATTTTCGGTTTATAAAAGGAAGAAGTGCTCTTTTAAAAATTGTGCTATGTAAGATGCCTCTAAAGGTTATCGCGTGATAAAGTACTTTTTGCAAAAATATAAATGGTAAAAAGAGGGGATGTTCCATAGCGCATGATCAGCGGAGAGGAGATTTGTTTTTCCTCTTCGCACAAAAAAACAAATAATTGATTGAATTATGAAGAAAAATCTGCACATTAGGATAGTCGCAGCAATGTTATTCCTCACCGGGATCATTGCTGGAAGCGGTTGCGATGCACTGATATACGAAGATATGCTGAATTGTCCCCCCCAGGGGGGTTTATCTGAAATTTTACACCAAAACACCCTGTGATGCAGATACGCTATATCCGGCAGATATCAGTAATATTACTGTTTATGTTTTCGATGCCGGAGACAAATTCTATATGGAGTGGCCGGCCGAAAATGTAAACCTGTCTAAAAGCTATGAACTGCTTATTCCCTTTGCATCGCCGGGTAAATATTCGTTTGTGGCATGGGCGAATAACAATAGCAACGGCAGTTTTGAACAGAAGAACCTGAAGAAGGGGGGGATTACCACAAAAGGTGATCTGCTCCTACATTTGAAGCAGACAAGCGGATATGCAGCCGGCCTTAAGAATCAAAAGCTCTATGAAGGAAATAGCAACTATGTTTTTCTTCCCGATCCGGAAAGCATTGGTGGCCCATATTACGATCATACTTCCATAAACATGTGGGAATATACCAACAGGATTGAGGTAATTGTTGAGGGGGTTTCGTAATCCCGAAGACTTTATGGTGGATATCAAGATTAGAAACGGTCATTACTCCGTTAATGGAGAGGTAATCCTGAACAGCGATGTTATGAATTACCCGGCGGAGTACACGTATATCGACAGCACCCTTACGGCAAAATTCAACACACTTAAATTAGAGACCGGGCATGACGACCGGCTTACTATAAAAGGTGTTGGAGAAGCCGGGGGGGAAGTTCTCTATAATGAGGACCTACTGGGAACACTGCTGTTGCAAAACCCGAATGTGAACCTGAGATGTGATCACGACTTTATTATTCGTTTCAAGGTGAAGGAGCACATTGATACATACGTTGTGACCGAAGTATGGGTAAACGACTGGCTTATTCACTCCTATCAGACCGGAGTTGATGCAGATGGTTAAAATGAGATAATATTCATGTCATAATGTATCATTAGTAAAACAAAATAAAACATCGCATAAGATGAAAAATATTATAGTTCTATTGATGGTTTTAATTCCGCTTTGGGTTAGTTGTATCTACGACATGCCTACTGATTGCGATGAGTGTAAATCAGCCGAAACCTACCTCGGCTTCAGATCTTCAAAGATTACGTTTCCCGTGAAGGATAACCAGCCTGAATCAATCACTCTCAAATCTCTACGCATTATCGTATTTTCAAAAACTACCGGCAAAGTGGTTACCAATCAATTATTCGACATATCAGAATATCCACCGCCAACAGCAGAAAACAACTGGACGGTCGATTTCAGCAAAATAGTGGTATCTACGCAACCTGGGCCAAGCATCGTATATGTCGTTCTCAATGAAGATGTTTATGCAGTTAGTGGCACATCGCTTACAGGGCAGCTTAATACGCTTTCCACACTCGCACAGATGGAGGCGCTGGTGAAAACACCACTCTCATACAATACCCCGTTAAGGGTGACCTATACGAGCGGGGGGGTACCAGATGAACCGCCTTTTATCATGTCCACCTTCGATGAGTTCGATATACCGCCCGGACATCCATATGAATCACCTTATCTGGCCGATATGCGTGGCCCGGGTGAAAACCAGAAAGGTTTTGAACTGGACCGTACCATGGCAAAAGTAACTATAGACAGTATATCCAATTATCCGATAACAGGAGGTCCGGCCACTAACAATGTGGAGACCAGCTTTATCTTTATTCTGGAAATGGGACTGGTCAACGTGCCGATGGAGTATAACTGGTCACCAAACCGGTTACAGACTACACCTCCAAATCCTAACCCATATACAGTCCCCCCCTTCCTATTATAGCGGAGCATACCAGAAATCGATTTCGGGCTTGAAGACCCAAAACTGGGCTATTACGACCGGGACTGGAGTGGGAGTATTTTATTAAATATCGATGCTGAAGCATATGAAGTGCAAGAAGCAAAGGATACAAGAATATGGTACACAGGCGATGGTAAAGGGAACAATGCTTATTCTATTTATAAAAATAAGCTGGATAGTAATTTTATTGCCGGAGCACAAATCGCTAATGAATGCTACCAATCATATTATACAGATACCGATGGTGACGGGCTTGTGGATCCGACTCCCTTGGAATTGAACGCAGGAAATTTTGCCACCGAGGTCAGAAAAATATACAGCGATACTACTGGAAGTAATTTTATCCTACATATTACGTACTTATTGAACCGTATGATTTAAATCCACAGGTGACAGGTGGTTATTGGTCACTGAAAGATAAAAATATCTCTTTTTATGTTCCTGAACATATTTTACAAGACAAAACAAGTGCTGCAAACGCCACCAAACTGTATGTGAAAGCAGCAAAGGCTTCATTACCTGATACTATATCAAGAGAAGAGAGTACAAAAATCGTCTGGAATGAAACCTCCTGGGAAGACTGGATCTACTCAGTGGGTCCGGGGGGGAATAGATTTCGAAAAATTAACCGGGATTAATTTCATCAATGCTATGAAAGGAATTCATGGATCTATCTTGGATGTTATTACGGTTCCCTCGGGAAAAAACAAAGGCACCCATCATATTGTCCGTCATTACTGGAGTGGTTTAATTCGTTATCATAAAGGCCATGCCAAAGGAACACTTCAAGGTAAAAAAATTTCAGAATATAACTGACAGTGATTATAAAAAAAAGATTTTTTTTACTTCCTGTACGAAATACCCCGGCCGATCCCATAGATTACAACATTTATCGCAACCACGAGTATAAATTTTCGGTTCATGCACTTCAACAGTGGGCACAGGATGCTTCAAACGCTCAGGCAACAACCCGCAATGCAGTGGATACCCGCGAAGAAAGCATGGTATTGCGGATTAGTAAGTGACAGATAGCGATTATTTAATTTATCACAAATTATTGCGATATGATGACAAAGTCCGTATTAAGGAATCATTCTTCTACAAGGAAAAAAAACAGAACTACCAATATTTACGGTAATGTGAGAGAGTGTATCCTGAACTTTGAGAACGGTACACAAAAGATAATATCAAAAAAAAGAAAACAGAGGCTTGATGACAGTGAATGTACTTAATCAAGTCATTGAGAACAGTTTTGTGGAATCAGTCTTAAACAACTACAAACATTCAAAAACACTAGAGGATTTTGCTGCCCGGTGTGGGTTCAACAGTATAAAAACATTCACAAGGCACTTTAAGAAGAATTTCAACATCACCCCCCCTAAACAGTGGATACTTTCCATAAAAAAAGAGGAGATGATTGCCCAGCTACAAAATTCAGATAATACAATAAAACAGATTGCTGATGATCTGGGGTTTTCAAATGTGTCACATCTCTCCGATTTTGCCTAAAAAAACAGGTATGCGCCCCGAAGATATAAGAAAGGGCAAAAAAAAGTCAGCAATAGAAGTAGAAATAGCCCGGTGCAATAATGGACGATGGCTGTCCATCTGCCCGTAAAGCAGTAGTATAAAAATAATGTTTCTACTCCATAATAGAATCCCCCCCTCCGATAAGTCTTTTTTTTGCTGAAAATCCTACAAAAATCACCACTGATTCCCAGCGAGTTGCGACCTCCTTAAATCGGGTTTTGGGGGGGCTTTCGGAGCAGACTCATAATTAAAATGTTTTCAAGAATAAGGGAAACTGTACAACTTTTCGGTAAATAACGTGTTGTCTTGAAACGCATGTTATCATCGAACAAACGTACTCCACCCTGAGAGACCAAAACTATCTTGTAGGGTATGAAATTTAGTGAGACAAAATTATTTTTCACCTCAAAATCGAACTATGCAAAACAATGCAAAACAATGCTAACCAATGAATTAAATCCTGAGTCTGTTTTTCGTGATCTGCCCGGGATTTCAAAAATTCAATATTCCTTTTGATTATCAAGGCGTTGAACTTTATGTTTTAAACATATTCCACGATTTATACCAGTGAATTTGTGCAATGTTTTGCATTAATTTTCATCTGTCGTGAAAATATGGGCGTAGAGGTAGCTATTATTTTTGAAAATAACTATGAATTGAGAGCAAATAATTTATCCAGTAGTTTGATAGTTTTAAAAGTTATTCAAAGAATGTTTGAATTTTTGCTAATTACTCCTACTTCAAAACTGTCCGATAGTGAACACAATTGTTCGATATCGGGCAGTTATATTTTTATTATATCGCTAAATATCAATAATTTATATTTCTGGCACGCGTTTTGACAATTGTTTGTCAGAAATAACAAAAGACTATGGATAGAAAAATCCCCCCCAACGAAGTTCTGCGCAAAGAACGAAACATAAAACTCATCAAGTTTGGAGCCGTAATATTGGTTTTCGTTGTTGTGATAGCAATTATTATTTCGCTTTTGCGTGAAAGCATCAATCTAAGAAACATTCAACTTTCAACCGTGGATACCGGAACCATTGAAGTATCGGTAAGCGCGTCGGGGGGGAAGGTAGCGCCGGCGTTCGAAGAAATCATCAACACACCTATCGAAAGCCGCATTGTGGAAGTGTACAAGAAAGCGGGCGACTCGGTAGATGTAGGCACACCGCTTCTGAGACTGGATTTGCAAAGCATCGAAACCGATTACCGCAAGATGCTCGATGAGTTGCAAATGCGACAATACCGCATTGAGCAACAACGCATCAAAAACAACAGCACCATCAGCAATACCGAAATGCAACTGAAGGTAAACGATATGCAAATAGACAAGATGCAGGTAGAAGTACGCAACGAAAAATATTTAGACAGCATCGGCGCGGGTACTACCGACAAAGTACGTGAGGTGGAACTTAGCTACAACGTGGCAAAATTAGAACAGGAACAGTCGCGCAAGAAATTCGAAAATGACAAGCAGGTTGCCGACTCCGAACTGCGGGTACAGGAGCTGGAACTCGAAATATTCCGCAAAACACTGGCAGAAACCAAACGCATCCTCGAAGATGCGCAGATACGTTCGCCGCGAAAAGCCATCCTGACTTACATCAACAGCCAGGTGGGAGCGCGTGTGGCGCAAGGGACACAGGTAGCCATTCTTTCCGATTTATCCCATTTCCGCATCGACGGTGAGATTGCCGACAGCTACGGCGACCGTATCTCTACCGGAAACAAAGTGGTGGTGCGTATCGGAGGCGATGAACTCACGGGTGTCGTGAGCAGCGTTACCCCCCCCTATCGAAAAACGGTGTTATCCAGTTTGCCGTGCAATTGGAAGATGACAGCCACAGCCGCCTTCGTTCCGGATTGAAAACCGATGTGTACGTGATGAATGCTGTTAAGGAAGACGTAATGCGCATTGCCAATGGCTCCTATTACAGCGGGCCGGGCACTTACGAACTGTTCGTGTTGAACGGCAACTCGCTGGAAAGACGCAAAATACAACTCGGCGAAAGCAACTACGAACGGGTGGAGGTTATTTCAGGCCTGAATTCCGGTGATAAGGTAGTGGTCTCGGACATGAGCCAGTACCGGAACAAGAGTAAGTTAAAGGTTTCATATTAAAGGACTTCCGCCAGGGCGGATAAGGTTTAAAAACGAAAAAAAATGATCAGACAATACTTCAAACAAGCGTGGAAGCTGCTGAAAGACAATAAACTCTACAGCGTGATTTATATTCTGGGAACTGCGCTGGCCATAACAATGGTAATGATTGTGTCGGTGTATTTGTACATAAAAGCGGGAATATTCCGCCCGAAGTCAATCGCAGCAGAATGCTCTATGTAGGTTCTGTCGAAATTTATCCGAAAGACACCACCCAACGGGGAATGTCGGCTTCCAACCTTTCGCTACAAACGGTAAAAAGCGTGTTCTATCCTTTAAAGTCGGCCGAAACGGTCACGGCGGTATTCAATGCCTTTGGCGATGATAATCTTTTGTCATTGCCGGGACAGAAGTTTGAGTTGCCCATGACGGTCAAATACACGGATGCAAATTACTGGAATCTGTTTCGTTTCCGGTTTGTGGAAGGGAAACCGTATAGCAAGGAGGAGTTTGCTTCGGGCATACGGAACGCGGTGATTGATGCATCCACGGCAAAAGGCTTTTCGGCGGGAACTCCGCCATCGGCAAAACCGTGTTGCTGAACGATACGGAATACCGGGTTTCGGGCGTGGTAAAAGATGTTTCGTATATTCTCTCCCACACCTATGCCAATATCTGGATTCCCTACACGACCAACGAGAATTATGAAAAATCGTTTGCCGCCGAAGGCATTTTGGGAAGTTATTCCGTATTTGTTTTGGCCCCCCGTCTGCAAAACATTTTTCCGAAATACGGAAAGAAGTGGCGGAAAATATAGCCAAATATGAAGCCAGCCTTACGTGGAAAATGGATATTCTGGGACAGCCTGATGATGCTTTCACCGCATCCTTTCGTAAAGGGAACAGGCCGTTGTCCATCCATAAAATCAGAAGGTCATTTGCGGCGCTGTTGCTTGTTTTTTTTGCTGGTTCCGGTGCTGAATCTCTCGGGATTGAACAGCAGCCGCATGGAAAAGAGGTCGTCGGAATTGGGCATACGCAAGGCGTTCGGAGCAACCCGTACGGTCCTGATTCAACAGTTGGTAACGGAAAACTTTCTGCTTACTTTTTTTGGGCGGAGCGGTTGGTTTGATGCTGTCTTACCTGCTCGTTTACTTTTCGAGCCAGTGGCTTGTTCCAAGCAGCATCCTTTATAACATTACCGACATGTCGGCGCAATTGGGCGACGCGGTCGGTGTGACCCCCCCGGCCATGCTGTTCAACATACGGGTATTTATAGGAGCCTTGTTGGCGGTGCTGCTGATGAATCTGCTCTCGTCCCTCGTGCCGGCTTACAGGTTTACCCGAAAGAACATCATCGACGCCCTTTTCGACCATTACAAATAAATTCAACCCTCATGATTCTACATATTTTAAAACAGATCTGGACGCAACGCCGCCGCAACGCGTGGATCTTTGCCGAGCTTTTCATCGTCTTTGTTTTGGCCTGGTACATCATAGATTATGGCTTTATGATGGTTTACAACAGATTGCTGCCGCGAGGATTCGATATGGAAAACACGTATCGCGTGAAGCACAGGGATCTGACAACGGATGCCGACAAAGAAGCCTTCCGTATTTTTTTTACGATAAAGTAAAACGGTATCCGGGCGTGCAAACCGCTTTTTTTTAACC
>JMBV01000545.1_pt1 | contig 11098 bp, 14 predicted proteins | sample 616531 | NCBI WGS metagenome assembly JMBV01 (sample SAMN02727904, study PRJNA239997) | anaerobic digester metagenome | biome: anaerobic digester; isolation source: mesophilic anaerobic digester inoculated with municipal waste water sludge... | place: Germany: Bielefeld University, CeBiTec ... | reverse complement strand
ATTATTCTTTTTTTTGCTTTTTGCTCGAATTTTGTAACTTTGTTACGTAAATCAGATGTTGTGCGTTAGTGTAAAAGACAGCCGACCCGCAAATGGCACATTAGGTTTTGCCGACACACGAATCAACGCTCTAAAAACCAAAAGAGCCATTTTTGCCAACGCATGGAAAGACTATCAGAAATAAAAATGTAACTTTGTAGAATAAAATGATTATGACATATTACGAAAAAAATAAGAGAATTAACTAAAACAGTTCCAACAGCTTTAGTGGACTTTGGACTTCCACGTGACCCTGTAAGAACACCGACACAAGCATCGTCAAACTTCATTACCAATAAGGAGCAGGGAGATTGGGCTGAAAATTTGGTATTCAGAGCAATTAACGAAACTTCAAAGAACTTTGTCGCAATAAAATATGGTAAGTCTGATGACTTAGTAGCAGGAGAAGATGGGTTTGATACATTTTATCAAGATTTTAAAGACGAGCTTGATACAATTGGGAAAAGACCTGATTTGCTAATTTTCAGGAAAGAAGATTTCAAAAACGAATTAGGATTTGATATAAGCCAAATCCCACACCATACAATTACTGAGTATGTAAAAAAAAGGCAATAGCCGGAATTGAAGTAAAGTCAAGTGCTTTCTTAATTGACAAATACGAAGAAGCAATGCAAGTTAGGACTGAAAATTTAGTCTAATCGCATTGCAGACCAGAGACATAATTCTTGCAGAATTTCAAGAAGAATTAAATCACCCTTCTAGGCAACCATACATTGATTTACTTAAAAGCATTACACAAAAAAAACTTTGTCGGTAACAGATTTCAGGGTTCCAAGTTGGAGCTCAACAGAACGACTTTCGGAATTGAAATCACATTTTAGAACACTCAAAGATGCTATAAAGGAAATTCAGAAACGAGACTATCTTTCTATAACTCCAAAGGTTGAAGACATCAAGGTTGTTTACAAATGGATTGAAACCTTCAATGTTCCCCCCATTTTTATTTTCAGGTTTTCTTCTATAAGGTTTACGGAATTTCATTCGAGCAAATTCTGTCTATTATCTCAGATTCCAACAATGAAGGAATAATTTTCTCAGTTGAGACAGACACCAAAAATCAGAACAAAACCACAATCAAAATCAACTCAAAATCAGGAATACCTATTGCATCAAAAGTTGAAGAGCCTATTCACGAAAGCGTTAGAAAAGAAATGGACAGGGGGGGCAGACTTTTGTTTTATGTTACCTTCAAAGGAGGAACAGCATATCTTGAAGTGGACAATCTGATTAACATACTCGGCATAGATAGCAAAGAGTTCTAATGATTGAGATTAAAGACATATCGCAAGCGACAGATAATCAAGTTGAGAAAGACTACTCTAAAATAACTTCCTTAGAGCATAGGAGAAAATTTGCCCAATTCTTCACGCCATTTCAGTTAGCAACTCTAATGGCAGATTGGTTGTTGGGAAACAAAAATCTAAAAACAGTTTTAGAACCGGCATTTGGACTTGGTGTTTTTTTTCAAGAGCCCTAATTAGTAAAAAAATCAGATTTATCAATAAAAGGTTTTGATATTGATGAAAAAAATATTTGCAGAATCAAAAGAAATATTCAACAATACCTCCATTGTCGAATTGCATTTAAAAGATTATATGTTTAACGATTGGAACAATAAATATGATGGTATTATTTGCAATCCACCATATTTTAAGTTTCACGATTATGACAACAAAACGATTTTAAACGAAATCAAAAATCGCTTAAAAATTAAACTCAGCGGCTTCACAAATCTTTACACACTTTTTCTATTAAAATCTATATACCAACTAAACCCAAACGGCAGACTTGCCTACATTATACCATCAGAGTTTCTTAATTCGGATTATGGGAAACATGTTAAATCGGCATTAACAAAGAATAATGTTTTAAGACATATAGTCGTTTTCGATTTTGAAGAAAATATTTTTGATGACGCTTTAACAACTGCGTGTATTCTTTTATGTTCAAATGACAATCACAATCAAAAGGTGAAGTTTTCAACTATAAAAGAAATCGATGACTTAGAACTAATCAGAACTTACATTTCTGAATATCCGCTTTACAGTATTGATGACTCAACTTTTAACAATAACAAACTTGAACCTAAAGTAAAGTGGCGTAAATATTACCAAAAGCAAAACGGAATTAGATATAAAAACTTAATTCCATTTTCAAGTGCAGCTAAAGTTGTCCGTGGTATTGCCACAGGTGCAAACGAGTATTTTACATTTTCCAAATCGAAAGCAAATCAGTATGGTATTGACAAAAATATTTATTACCTTGCATTGCAAAGCGGTGGACGTTAGAGATAATTTTTCACAGAAGACAATTACCATTCATTAATTAAAAGCGATAGACAAACATATTTATTAAACGCAAACGACTCAAAGGATGAAAATGTTTTAAAATACATTGACTTTGGAGAAAAAAACAGGTATTGATAAAAAGTATCTGACTGCTAATAGAACTCCTTGGTATTCTTTAGAAAATCGTCCGCCATCACCAATTTGGGTTTCTGTTTTTAACAGAAGCGGATTAAAATTCATTAGAAATGAAGCAAACATATTTAATCTGACAACTTTTCATTGTGTATATCCGGTTCAGAATAGTTTATTTGATAATATTAATATTGACGTATTGTTTGCATATCTGTTGACAGACATAGCAAGAGAGATATTTGAAGACAACTGCAGGGAATATGGTAACGGACTACAGAAATTTGAGCCTAATGACTTAAATAAAGCAATGATGCTTGACTTGACGTTGCTCGATAAGAAAACAGAAAATAAAATCATAGAGCTTTACAAGAAATATAGAGAGACGGTCATAAACAAATTAACAGATGATGGTTTTTTTGGTTGAGATAAACGACGTTTTTAAAAATAAATATTGCCAATGCTAAACAGCCACACACATTGCCAAGTCGCACCAGCCAACACGCATGCCAAAACTTGGCAAAGAGTGTGTCTGTTTCAACGTTCAACTGACAGACAATCAACACGAAAGACAGAAGGTCAGCACCCAACAGCGGTTTGGCGTAATGGCGGGTCCAGCCCTTCATATGACAGTTTTGTGGTAGATTCAAGTGCAGTTCTTCGATTGAACTTTTGTGCTGAAAATTCGTCACTACGCCAAACCCCCCCGAGATGTTATAGACATTTTTGATAGATTAAATACAAACTTTAAACATTAAAAAAAATGGCAAATGAGTCTTTCGAGAAGTTTCGGGTAAACTTATCCATAAAGTCAAAAAAATGGACTTGACTTTACGTTATCTGCAGGTATTGTTTGGATACTAATTGCATTTGTTTGGACCCTTAATTGGAAATCATATGATAAGTCAGTAATTACTTTTATGGTTGGAGTATTGTTGATTCCATTAGCGTTATTATTTTCCAAACTATTTAAAACAACATGGACAGACACTACTAACCCATTACAACCGTTGGGACTTTGGTTGAATTTTGCACAATTATTTTATTTTCCCTTTTTGATTTTTTCGCTTATAAAATTACCTGACTATTTTGTTATGGTTTATGCAATTATAACAGGCGGGCATTTGTTTCCATATGCTTGGTTTTATAAAACAAATCTGTATGCAGTATTTGCAGGAATATTAACGGTTGGCGCTATGTTGTGTGGGCTTTTATTACCCATAGATAAACTTTTATAATTCCAATGTTTATGAGTGTTTCATTGATAATACTCACTGTTTTATTGTTCTTTGATAGCAAGAAGAAGCAACTACAAAATGGATGAATAAAACTTAATACAACAGCGTGCATAAGCCTTTGCTGGCATTGGGTTTGCAAAGGTTTGTTCTTTTGGCTGCTTTTGTGTATTTAGAAAAGTAAGCGCTCTGGAAAGGCAACGGTTCATACACGCGAACGTTGTTGGGATTTTGTTAGTTCATCTTATTTTAACTCAGATTAGCGCTATTATGTCTTTAATCCTCAATAAAGATCATTTTCATAAACGATCATATATTTCTTTAATGGCTCTTGTCCCCCCCATCCGGTATCGTAAACTCTCAATTCGGTAAGCTCACCGGTTTGGTCAAAATATCGATCAATCTGACGTATCAGTTTATCCTCTTGATTGTATTCCATTTCACTCGACGAAGATATTTTGCCATCTGTAAAGGTATTATGAATTTTTGTTATTCCTCTTGCCGTTTGTCGAACAATCCCGATTTGATTATCATGTTCATCATAAGTGAATTGCTCATTTTGCGTAAGCTTTGCTTCATCATTGTATTTTAAAGATGAAATCAATTTTCCGTTTGAATCAAACTCATTTACTTGCCTATAAAAATCTTCTTTATCATCGTAGGTAAACTCAAGTATGTTGCCATTTTCGTCCCTTTTAAACTCATTTTTTTAAAATGGTTTCCCCTTCCTCTGTTATTTTATGTAAAACAAGCTGATCGCCACTAAAGACAAATTGTTCCGTTTTATCAATTTCGCCTTCGTCTGAAATCCATTCTTTCATAATTAATTTGCCTGACTGGTTGTAATGAAAAAGAATTTCATCTTTGGAGTCGTCAAGATAATGGATATATCCTTTCACGGGCTTGTTATTTTCAAACTCAAATGTAGTGCGCTCTTCAAGATTGTCTTCTGGGTCGAAAGTCTCCTCTGAGATTCGATTGTTTTGATTATCATAACGATAAACTGTTTTTCCTAATAATTTTCCCCAATTATCATATTTGTGATCTTCAAGGAGGTTGCCATTTCGTCATAAATCATTGTTAATAACAATTGCCGGTTGGCGCTTGTACGGTAATTCTCAAATTCTTCTTGAGCCGGCACTGTAATAAAATAGGCTCTTGTTTCTTTGATCTTTTTCATAGTGAAGTATATAATAATAAAACCATTTTGCAATAATAGGCTTAATCAATAGAATAGCCATTAATGAAATCTCTTTTTAAAAGAAAATAATTGTACATAGGCGCTTTCGGAGCGTCGTCTTAAAGGTTGTGAGTAGTAGTATTTTTGCGTCAATTAAGATGGCGTATCTGTAATGATGGCGTTGTAAACGGATGTTTTTGGTTTAATGATTTTTTTTGTTGTCATAAAAATGATATTTTCAAAAACAGTAACTAAATAACTCCTTTTCAATCATCCTTACTATTGTTTCAATACTTTATCCTCTCCTTCGGGGGGGTCGTATTTCATTTTTAGATTTAAACCAAAATACGTGCGAAGGTTTGATAGAAAAATGCCCTAAAGGCTCCCCGAAACTCTTTAACTAAGTCGTATGACGAATCTCCCGTTTGGCGGTCAATTAGTTTGATAAGTATTTTGCCTTGCGTGATCGTTAACTTTTTAAGCTCGTCATCGTACTCTTTGTGTAGGTCGTCTTCAAGGTCTTTCATTATTTTTCTCTTTTCACTCTCGCTCGGTATTGCCGCCAGTATCTGCTCATATTCTCTAAGCATTTCGCCGGCAAGTTTTGCGTAAGGATATACTATTCTCACATTCTTTACAAGACGATCATACCGATACTCTTCTCTTTTGTTTTTAAAAATTTTGTAACCAAATATTTCCGCTTCAGGAAGCCGGATGTGTGGGATAGTGTCTCCATTTACCACTGTTGTTGGCAGAACAATTAACCCGGAATTTTGGCTATAACCGAAAGTTCCCGAAAGGAGAATTATTAGAAAAATATATTTTTTTAAATGACATTTTTAAAACCTGACGCATAGTAAACGAGTAAATAGTGGAAAATATTTAAAGGCATCTTAGTTTGGTAAAATCTCTTTCAGTGTCAAAGTTGCCTCATGAGCAAAATACAATCCAATTTTATGATTTTTGAAAAATTAGATTCAATTATCATTTTTTTTCGTACATTTGCCGGACTAAAATCTAATAGGGGGGGGTGCCCAAAACAATCGGGCTGAGATCATACCCATTGAACCTGATCCGAGTAATATCGGCGGAGGGAATAATGGATAACCTGACTTATAATTCCTCTATTGATTTTTATTTCAATTTAATGTTGAACTTAAAAATCAATCGAACGATGAAAAGTTGTTTTTACTTTGTTTTGCAATAGCATTTACTTTAAATGTTTTGCTCAAATTAGTTTGAGTGGCGTTATTCGCGACTCTCAAACCAATGAAGCGCTTTCTGGAGCGCATTTGTCGTTGCAACCAACTTTTCTTACTCAAATAAGTAATGAGCGGGGCGAGTTCGGTTTTACAAATTTAAAACCAGGCGTTTACACTCTTAAAGTTACCTATTTAGGGTATGATAATGTTGTACAGGTTATTGAGGTGAAAAGTGATGAATTTGTTGACATTGGAATGTTCAGACGGCCGATAATGGAGGAGGAGGTGGTTGTTTTAGCATCACGTGTAGCCGGTAATTCGCCTGTAACATTTACTAATATCGAAAAGGAACAGATTCAGAAAAGTAATTTTGGTAATGATATTCCTTTTTGCTTGCTACTACACCAAGTTTGGTAGCAACTTCCGACGCAGGCGCCGGAATAGGATATACGGGGCTAAAAATAAGAGGAACTGATATTACCCGGATCAATGTAACATTAAACGGGATTCAGTGGAATGACCCGGAATCGCACAGCGTCTATTGGGTTAATCTACCTGATCTTGCATCATCAATAGAAAGTATTCAAATTCAGCGCGGCGTGGGAACATCGTCAAATGGAGCAGCAGCTTTCGGAGGAAGTATCAATATCCAGACACAATCGCTGAGGACTGATCCTTATGCTGAAATAAGTAGCATTATGGGTAGTTTTAATACATTTAAAAATGCAATTTCGGTCGGGACAGGCTTGATTGACGGAAAATTTACCTTAGACGGAAGGTTTTCAAAAATAAATAGCGATGGCTATGTTGATAGGGCGACATCTAACTTAGAGTCCGTCTATTTCTCGGCAGGTTATTTTACCGACAAGACTTTGGTGAAATTCAATATGATATCGGGTAGGGAAAAGACCTATCAGGCTTGGAATGGAGCGCCATACGACAGCTTGTTTACAAATCGCACATTCAACCCGTCAGGACTTTATTATAATGGAGATGGATCAATAGGTTATTATGATAATGAAACCGATAACTATAAACAGGATCACTACCAATTTACTTGTTCTCGGACGTTAAATCGTAAAATGATTATGAATTTAACTGCTTTTATGGTAAAGGGTTTCGGATATTTCGAGAATATGAAGCAAAATCAAAAGTTTTCAAATTACGGCCTATCAGATTTTATTATTGGAAACGACACAATAAAGAGAACAGATTTAGTACGGAGAAAATATCTTGATAATGCTTTTTATGGTGGAAATTTTTCGTTTAAATATCAACATAGCCAAACATTGCAAAGCATTATTGGTGGAGGATATAATTATTATGACGGCAACCATTACGGAAAAATCGTAAGGGCAGATTTTGGTGAAAATATCCCTGAGGATTTTCTTTGGTATCAAAACAATGGAATTAAAAGCAGTACAATCTTTTTGGCAAAGTTAATTATGAACATAATCAAAGGTTTAATCTGTTTGCCGAAATGCAATTACGAGCTATCAATTATTCAATCAATGGTATTCATGATAATCTATTAGATATATCGCAAAAACATGATTATCTGTTTGTCAATCCTAAGGCAGGGTTTGTTGTTCCGGTAAATAAGCGAAATCAGGTTTATTTTTCTGCTGCCATTGCCAATCGTGAGCCGACAAGAACCGATTTAAAAGATGCCGATCTAGATAACCAACCTAAGGAAGAGCTACTTTTAAATATTGAAGCAGGTCATACCTATACATCAAATGATTTTCGTTTTCACACTAATTTATTTTTCATGGATTACAAAGATCAGTTGGTGATGACGGGAAAAATCAATAGGGTAGGCGATCCTGTGTTACCAACGTGCCTAATAGTTATCGTGCAGGTGTTGAGTTGGCTTTTGGATGGAAGCCTACTTCAAATTTGAACTGGCAGGCTAACCTTACTCTTAGTAAAAATAAAATCCTGAACTTTACTGAATATGTTGATAATTGGAGCCCGCCTTTTTACAGATAGAGACTGACCTGGGAACTACCGATATATCATTTTCACCTTCGGTTACAGGAAGCAGCATTTTGTCCTATAGAATTTTGGAAGGCTTTGATGTCGCTTTGATATCTAAATATGTAGGAAAACAGTATATTGATAATACATCGAATGACGATCGTAAACTTGATCCCTATTTGTAAATGATCTGATGTTTCGTTATTCGATCTCTACTGGTTTTATAAAAGGAATTGACCTCAGCTTTACAGTTAACAATATCTTTGATAGAAAATACATTACACATGCCTGGATTTACCGATATTTCGAAGATGGCGGTGAATATCATCAGGATGGTTATTTTCCGCAAGCAGGGATTAATATTTTAGGTGGGGTATTTTTAAAGTTTTAAACCACATCAAGCATTTGGAGCCATTGTACCGGTAATTGTTTTATGAAATCAGCAGTTCGGCTCGGAGAGGCTTTCTTCAGATCAATATTGCTTTAATCTGCTCGATCATTTATTGACATGCTTTCGTTCAGAAAAGATCATTAATCCGAGAAACATTAATAATCCATTTAGGATCAGTAGCTCGAAGCTGAATTTGTATCCCCCCACAGCCATTCTTCTGAGTTTTACTTAGTACATAGCAGATTAATGGCGCAAGTATGGCAATGAATGGGGGGGTGAACCGATCGCGGGTTTGTCTTTTGGTAAAGAGTCCGAAGGCATAAAGCCCAAGTAATGGCCCGTAAGTATAGCTTGCAATAGTAAAAAGCTCGTTTATAACTGCTGAATTGTTAATCGCTTTGAACATGATAATGACGATTATAAAAGCCAGAGCCATTCCAAAATGAGAAATTTGCCTTATCTTTTTTTTGTTTTTCGACACTGTATTTAGGATTTCGTTTTATTCCAAGGAAATCAACTGTAAATGAAGTGGTCAGGGCTGTCATTGCACTATCGGCGCTGGAATATGCGGCGGATATCAATCCGATTACAAAGACAATGCCTGCCATTGAAGGTAGATGGTTAAAAGCAATTTCAGGAAATCTTGTATCAGATGTACCGGGTATTACTATTCCTTTAGTATTGGCAAAAATCATCAATAACGTTCCTAAGCTTAGAAAAAGCAGATTTACAGGGATTAATGCCCAGCTTAGGCTGATAATGTTTTTCTGGGCATCCTTAAGTGAGCGGCAACTCAAGTTTTTTTGCATCATATCCTGATCTAAACCTGTCATAACAATAGCAATAAAAGCGCCTGAGAAAAACTGCTTAAGATAAAAACGCTGATCTTGCCAGTTGGTGAAGATCATTTGCGAATATTCACTTTTTGCAATTGACTGAAACATAGTTCGGGTGGTCATCATTAGTTCGTCTTTAATAAAAATGGCGGTGATTATCACGGAAGCAAGCATAAATGTAGTTTGCAAGGTATCAGTCCACACTATTGTTTTTATCCCGCCTCTAAAAGTGTAAAGATTGATTAATAGAACAAACGCAACTGCTGATGTCCAAAACGGAATGCCTAATTTGTCAAATACAAAAATCTGTAAAATATTTATTACCAGGAAGATTCTAAAAGAGGCGCCAATTAATCGTGATACCAGAAAATAAAAAGCGCCGGTTTTATATGACCATCTCCCAAACCTTTGATCGAGGTATGAATAGATGGAGGTTAAGCCAAGATTATAATATAACGGTAATAAAACTTTGGCAATGACTAAATATCCGAGTAAATAGCCAAATACCAATACCATATACGAAAACTGTGTGTCCGACACCCAGCCAGGGATGGAGATAAATGTTACTCCCGAAAGTGAAGCGCCAATCATTCCATAGGCAACGACCATCCAATTCGACTTACGATTATTAAGAAAAATGATTCGTTATCCGCATTTGAGGTGATCCAGCCAACGATAAAAAGCATTAAAGTGTAGGCAAGGAGTATAATAAGTATCAACTGATGGTTCATAAAATAATTAATGAATAAATGAATTGGATAAAGCCTGTTAATATTTTTTTTGTCTCTCTAATGAAATCGGCAAAGTGGATAAGACTGGTAAACCACAAGTTGGTTAGTTTTGGAAACTGACGTGCAATTTTAAAATCAGGAGCTATAAGAGCTGTTTTCATTCCCATCTTTTTCCCAAATTTGAGGTCACTTATTGAGTCTCCTACCATAATTGAAAATTTGAAATTAATATCCGGAAAATCTCTACGTGCAGCCAATGCCATACCGGGGGGGTTTGGTTTTCGGCAAAATGGGTTTTCTGATTTCAAACGGGTGCAACTGTAAATCCTGTCAATGCGACCACCTGACTGATCAATGGCCGTAATCATTTTTCATGTATCTGTTGCAATTCTTCTTCCGTCATCAGCCCCTTACCAACGCCCTGCTGATTGGTAACAATAATGATTCTTTTAAAATGAGTATTGAAAAATTTTAACGCTTCTATTGCTCCTTCGCAAAAAAACAAAATCAGCCCATGATTTTACGTAATCATCTACAATTCGCTTATTGATAACGCCATCGCGGTCGAGGAAAAGTGTCCAATCTTTAAAAATATCTGAAGTATCTAAAGTCATCTTTGGTTTTGAATATTCTTCCGGTACGCCGATGTCAATAAAATAGTTTTTGCATAGCATCGCGTAGATATTATGATCTGTGTATATTTTTTTTCAAAAAAAATCCTTCTCTATTGAGAACTTGTCCGGCAAATCAAAACCGAATAAAAAGTTTTTATCTATAAGATAGATACCGCCGTTTATTTTGCCTTTTTTTACCGTTTTCCGATTTCTCATAAAACCCTGTAATCATCCCATTCCAATCCACTTCAATACTTCCATAGCAACTTGTGTCGTTTACTTCCCGCATTGCAATTGTTAGAGTAGTATTGCGCCGACGGTAAAAATCATGAAATTCTCTTAGGTCAAGCTCAAAAAAAGGTATCACCATTTAGTACCAACACCGGGTTTTCTTTTGATTCTAAAATGCGCTTTTTTTATTGTCACCACCGGTGCCAAGCGGCTCGTGTTCA
>JMBV01000544.1_pt1 | contig 11168 bp, 15 predicted proteins | sample 616531 | NCBI WGS metagenome assembly JMBV01 (sample SAMN02727904, study PRJNA239997) | anaerobic digester metagenome | biome: anaerobic digester; isolation source: mesophilic anaerobic digester inoculated with municipal waste water sludge... | place: Germany: Bielefeld University, CeBiTec ... | reverse complement strand
CTGCAGGTTCTGATGGATACGTTGTTATCGGAAACAGCAAGTTCGATAGAATCAATCAAGAGTTTGGCGTCAAAAGTTACAAGCCCTTGTTTGAACCACTTTATGACATATACGAGAAAGCCGAAGATTTTCGTGAAAGGCATAAAGCATGGGGGGGGCTTCATCTCTGGTTTACAGTAGAAATTGAAATAAAAAGCGATGTTATCGCTGCCGTAAGGCAATTTGCAAACCTGAAAGAAATTGAAATTGCAGAACCAGAATATAAGAAGGCATTGTCAGTTATAGAAACAACTCCTTATCTTTCCACTCCGATTCAAACAGATAATCCAAAAGGCACAACAGATTGGACACCAAATGATCCACAATTCAACGATCAATGGCATTATAAAAATACCGGGCAGCAAGGCGGTACTCCTGGTGCCGACATAAGCCTTGTTGACGCATGGGAGATTGAAAAGGAAACGCACAAGTAATTGTAGCAGTTATAGACGGCGGGATTGATTATTTCCACACCGACATAGCAGCAAACATGTGGTCGGAAATTGGTTACAACTTTTATAATAACACACCCAATATCACACCTTTAGATCATGGAACCCATGTAGCCGGAACTATTTCAGCGGTTAATAATAACGCTATCGGAGTGTCGGGTATCGCAGGCGGATCAGGGAATGGTGACGGTGTTAGGTTAATGTCGTGTCAAGTGTTTTCATCTAACACATCTGGTTCTGGATTTGAACTCGCATTTATCTATGCTGCCGACAACGGCGCCGCTATTGCACAAAACAGTTGGGGCTATACAAATCCCAATTATTATGAACAATCTTTACTTGACGCAATCGACTACTTTAACCTAAATGGTGGCGGTAACGCTATGGATGGAGGAATTTCAATATTTGCAGCAGGAAACGATAACTCATCCCAAAACTATTATCCCGGATATTATTCCGGCACATTGTCAGTAGCTGGAACCAATAATCAGGACAAAAATCATGGTATTCCAATTATGGATCGTGGGTAAAAATATCGGCTCCCGGTGGTGAAACCAATACAGTTTTACAAAGGGGGGGTGTACTTAGTACCACAATAGGTAACCAATATGGATACTTACAAGGAACTTCTATGGCTTGTCCACATGTATCCGGAGTAGCGGCTCTCGTCATCTCACAGGCTTACGGGCTGTTAAATTCTGTCGAAGTGGAAGAAATCCTGATAAACAATATTGATGACCATTATGGAGTAAACCCCCCCACTTATATAGGCAGTTAGGATCCGGAAGATTAAATGCATTTAAAGCTTTGAATGCTGTACAAAATGTAATAAGCGCAGTAAAAAAAATCCTAAAAATTTCAACGCCACCCCCCGATCGGCTTCAATATTATCAGCCTATCATGGGAAAAATGATGATAACAATAATGTAATGATAGCGTGGTCGTCAGACGGAATATTCGGCAAGCCTCAAAATGGAATTAGCTATTCCATTGGCCAAACCTTGCCGGGTGGTGGCACGGTAATCTATTCAGGGAATAACACAAGTTTTACTCACTCCAATCTTAATCATTCTACCACCTATTACTATAAAGCTTGTTCATTTAATGGGCTTTCTGAATATTCAAGCGGCGTATTAGCAAATGCAACTACCCTTTGTGCGCCTGTTTCAGAATTACCTTTCGAAGAGAGCTTTACACAGTTTATAACTCTACCAAATTGTTGGGAAATCATTGATAATAAAAGCAATGGGCAAGTCTGGTCAATCGGAACTGTTCCAAGCGGCTTATCAGGATCATTCGGCAACTATGCTTATGTAAATAGTGATGGTTATGGATTCTTTGGCTCTCAAAACACCGATTTAATAACCCCCCCGGAATTTGATTTTACCAATTATACCGATGTAAAACTTAGTTTCAACCATTTTTATAAACATTATTCATCATCTGCATCTGTTGACTATAGTATTGATAACGGAAATACATGGACTAATTTGCAAACATGGACTGCCTCCACTACAAACCCAACCACTTTCGACCAAACTATATCAGCCATTGCAGGTGAATCACAGGTCAAATTCAGATGGAAATATATTGGAGCGTGGTCATATTATTGGTGTGTTGATGACATCTCCATAACCGGAACCTGGAACGGACCAATAATTGACTTCACTGCCAATCCAACAGAAGTATATCCCGCAGAAACAGTAACTTTTACTGATGCTTCATCAAATGGAAGTTTTACATCATGGAGTTGGGATTTTGGCGAAGGCGCTATTCCGGCAACCGTCACAGGACAAGGACCACATGAAGTTATTTATCAATCCTATGGCAAAAAGACCGTATCACTCAAAGTAGATAATCATCCAATAAAAACTAAAGCTGAATATATAAACGTCGCTAAACAAATCTTTTCCGCATCAGAAACTTACACAAATGGAGATATCCCGACGGATAAAGATTTTACCTCTTTGCCCGGCGCCTCATCCTGCCCAGGCTACCTTACGGTGAACATACCCTTGGGCGCTGAAATTAACGGCGTAGATGTCAGTTACAACATGACTGCCAGCAGTACTGGACGAAAATCACATCAGCGCTCACAATTAAGGTGTGTATCACCAGGCGGCACCAATGAAACCTCGCTGGCAGTCGGGATGGGCAGCTCAATAGGAACACAAAGCTATAACAGAACTCAGCTTAATATCGCCAATGAGGTTGCTGGAGGTGGAGAGATAGCTTTTGAACTGCATGCAGGTAGAACAACAGCAGGATCAGGATGCAATAGTTTTTTCAACAAAGTTGACAACAACTCGTGGACGATTACAGTATATTATACACTTAATCCATTTTATCAGGCTGATTTGCTGCCGATAAAACTCAATTTGCGAAGAAGAACAAGTGCAATTTACCGATTTATCATCCGGCGCCCCCCCCACTGCATGGGAGTGGGAATTTCCGGGAGGTACACCATCATATTCTAACTTGCAAATCCGGTAATAACATACAACGACGAAGGAATTTACAACGTTACCTTGAAAGTCTTCTATGGCAGCATAATAAGAGAGCTTGTTAAATCAGATTTTATTGAAGTGATCAACTGCAATACTAATATCCTTCCACCTGGTTGGGATATTATCAACACAGGCAATATCGACCTGATTACCATCCTGAAAATGCCATACTAACAATCGAAGGAGAAGCTCTTGCCGAAAATAATTGGTTAGGTGTCTTTTATACCAACGATAATGATGAACTAAGGTGTGGAGGTGCAATTCAAGTCATTCCCGGCCAGTTAAATACTTTGACTGCCTTTGGCGACGACCCGGTAACAAATGAGAAAGATGGATTTGACTTTGGTGAAACATATATATGGAAATTATATGATACTGAAGCGGAAACGGAGTATCCAGCATTTGCATTTTACAACCCTGAAATGGCTAATAAAAATGGTGTGTATGGCATTGGAATTTGTGAAGTTGAAAAATTAGGCTCAATTCAAACCATACAGGTAAATCTTGCGGAAGGTTGGAGTGGGTTTTCCCTTCCATTCGATCCATTAGAACAAGATTTATCTCTGATTTTTGAAAATATTGAAGATAAATTGATAGTATTAAAAACAATGACTATCTCTATTGGCCTGGACAAAATATTAATACATTTACTAACTGGTCAGCCTATTATGGAGCAGAAATAAAGATGAGCCAAAGCGCTTTACTCGATATCTCAGGTGTTCTGTTTAGTAAAACCATAGATTTAATAAACGGTTGGAATTATCTGCCGGTATTGAGCCAATCCCCGATTTTAACATCTGACATTTACGCAGCTTTAAATGAAAAAGTTGAGATTATTAAAGAAATTGCCGGATATAACATCTATTGGAATGATATGAACATTTTTACTTTAGATCAACTTCAACCAGGCAAAGCCTATATGATAAAACTTAAGCAGCCAGCGCAACTTGAGTTTTCTTTTCAGTAAATAAATCACGATTTAGTGTTTGTCTGGCAGATAAGAATTGTTATTCACGGGGTGGCTTTATACTGGATTATCGCTCACGGGGTGACTTTGAGGCACCCTGTGAGTTAAAGAATCACCCCCCCGAGAACAGCCTTATTCAAAAGAAGTTTTATCGGACAACAGTGAATTCAAAATCTTTATAGGTCAATCCCATTTTTTTATAGTACCTCTTGCTCTCTACTCAATCCTCCAGTTTATTGGTTCGATACCGTGTTGGGCAAGATATTCATTTGTTTAGAAAAATGATGATTATTAAAAAAATCCACGGCTTGCCGATAAAGGAGAGGGGGGTGTGGCGATTTGAGGACGAGATGCCTATTGGTGTCAATCAGATTTTCTTTTGCAATGGCATAGTTACCCCAAACAAAAAGACTAAATGGTCTCTGTATTTCGAGAGTTTAGATATTACAGCATCCGTAAACTGTTCCCAGCCTTTGTTTTGATGCGAGCCTGCCATGTGGGCTCTTACTGTAAGAGTTGCATTGAGCAAAAGTACACCTTGCTCTGCCCATTGAGTCAAGTTTCCGCTTTTCGGGATCGGAAGTCCAAGATCATTTTGCAATTCTTTAAAGATGTTTTGCAACGATGGCGGCTGCGCTACGTCATCGGGTACTGAAAAACAAAGCCCGTGCGCCTGACCGACGCCATGATAAGGATCCTGCCCAAGAATAACCACTTTCACCTTATCAAAAGGAGTAAGATCAAAGGCTGCAAAAATATTTTTCCCGGAAGGAAATACACGATAATGTAACTTTTCGTCAATTAAAAATTCTTTCAACTGAACAAAGTAAGATGACTCAAACTGATCTTTGAGCATAAGCTTCCAACTCTCTTGAATTTTTGGATTTATATTTGACATAAATAAACACTTGGATTTTAAAATAATAATCTTGCAATATTATAAAAAAAATTGTTGTTATTTACAGAAATTCTTTTGCGAACAAAATTTAAGCTAAAAATCATAGTGAAAATATGATAAAAGTAATGAAAACTGCTATCGGTTTGGCCATTGTACTCATGGTTTTTTTTCCTTGTCAGTTCTTGTAAAAGCACGCACCAATGTTCCGCGTATGGTGAAGTAAAAAGCATCAACGTGAGTCGCGCAGGTAATAACCTTTGTCAAATTAAGCAAAAATGTAGATTGCATTTTTGATATTGAAATTATTGAGATGTTTTGTTCAAACATATACTGCTCCTGTTTCTTGCTCTTTTATCTCTACTGAAATATTTTGTCAGACTGATGATCTGGACATTGATCGTTTTGATACAACTCTCAATCGGGTTATTCTACGTTACGAAAAGTCGGGCGGCTTGTTAGTGCATACCGGTGGTTTTGGAGCTATATTCCGGAAAGCTCATAATGTGAACTACTTCAGAAAAGATCTTTGGGAAATTGAATTTACCGGAATGCAGTCGGAAAAACAAGTTAGGATTAACTTGTACGGCACCTATTATAGCAATGCAAACAGTTACATTTACGGGAAGTTAAACAAAGTTTACATGCTTCATACGGGTCTTGGGCAGCAACACTTGCTCAACAGCAAGCCCTACTGGGGGGGAGGAGTAGAAGTACGTTTTACCTATTATGGAGGGGGGGCCTCATTGGCAATAGCCAAGCCAATCTACCTTTATATCATCATTGATCAAACCAACTTTAACTTCCTTGAACTTGAAAGCCAGAGATACGACCCTGAAAACATTTTATTGATAATATTTACGGGCGTGCTCCATTCTTAGATGGCTTGGGTAAAACAAAGTTTTATCCGGGCATTTACGGGAAGGCCGGACTTAACTTTGAATATGGCGAGTATAATCAAATGTTAAAATCACTTGAATTAGGAATTATGGCTGAAGGCTATCCCATTCCTATACCAATGATGGCTTTCAGTCCGTCGCGTTACCATTTTATTAATTTTACCTCAACGTTACTTTTGGTAAACGTTTTAATAAATACTAATCATTGATGCAACGACTTTTTGCTGCAATAAAAGTTATTCCTGAAGTTAAACTTCTGAGCAACTATAGAGAATTAAAAAGTTTGTTGCACAACGATAAGATCACCTGGGTTGGTGAACAGAATATCCATATCACGTTAAAATTTTTTTTGGCGACACTCCCGAAAGCGATATTCCTACTATCGAAAACATACTTAGTCAGGTTGCCAGTGGTCATCACCCTTTTGTTTTGAATCTGGAGTCAATCGGTATTTTTGGCAGTAGTTATAATCCTCGGGTAATCTGGTTAGGTATAAAAGAGCCGGAGAGCGTAAATGCGCTGGCGGAAGATATACTTAACACTTTGGATAAATCAGGTTACCCTCGTGATGATCAACACTTCAGACCACATCTTACTATTGGACGAGTAAAGATGCTAAAATTCAAAAAGGATTTCCAAAATATCATTAATCGGTTCAAATCAACTTATTTTCAGGAAGTTCAGGTTAATAGTTTTGAGCTGTTCGAAAGTAAGTTAACACCCCCCCAAGGACCTATCTACACAAAACTTCAAACATTCTATCTTGGCCGAAATGGGTAGGGAATAAAGCGTATGGTGTGTTGTTGTCTTCCACCCCAAACTGATTGATAGTTGAGCCCATAAGGATTATCTAATGAACATTTTTGGTTCAGAATGGCATCTTATGATAGTCGAAAGTTTGGCCGTCAACAAAAAAAATTTGATTTGTTTAGCTATCCGTACAAATATTTTCAATTCCCTATTATTCAACCAGTTAATTGAATCCTGATCTCCCCCCCTTGAAGCTTGCGCAAGAATTACTAAGAATTCAAAATCATATCTCTTCAGCCATGCTAAAGCTTGATCGTCATCTACCGATGCAGCATCAAAAGCAGCAAAATGTTGAAACCCGTGATCGAGTAACCATTCTATAGCTTTCTTATCACCCCCCCTTATTGCGTTTGCCAAGGCGGCAAGCTCCGGATAATTATTATCTAACAACCATCTGGCAAATTCATGTTTACCACTTATGGCCATCTCAAGAGCAAGGAGGATCTTTACCGGATAATCGTATAGCTGTATCACAAAAAGAGTATTATCTGCCAAAAATAACGAAAATATTTAGCTGATGAATCACAGATTACAAATTGAGCGTTATCAGCACTAATAGAAAAGGCTTTTTATTGATCAATACAGGTTAATAAACTTTGTACTCCACTCCTATTTCTTTAAGTTTTTCAGCAATAGCAAGCAATTTATCTTTGCCTACCACTTTCAGGCCGAGCGTTGGAGTTTGCCGGTCAATAGGGTAAAGCATTACATAACGAGGTTTAATTAACTTAATGTGATTAATCCATTCAGCAACCTCAGCATCGGTTGTGTTATCTACGGCACGACCTTTAAATTCGCCTTGCACAAAGAGGGTTTGAATAATAGCTTTTTACCAAATTTCCGAAGATTACTAACGATGACATTGAGGTTAAGCTCTTTGGATCTGGGTCGGTTAATAAGGCGGAAAGTACTATCGAAGCCTGCATCAAGCTTTAAGATATTGTTGTCAACCTGATTGAGGGCATTAAAAATTTCCGGTTTATGTATCATGCTTGAGTTCGACAATACCGTAACATCAGCTTCGGGGGGGAAAAACTTGTCTCTAAGTTTTATTGTATCGTGGATGATTCCAGAAAACTCAGGATGTATGGTAGGCTCACCATTTCCTGCAAAGGTGATTGAATCGGGGAAATTTTTGTTCGCTTTAAGATTCAATAGCTTAACCTCTAACTGTTCAGCAACTTCATTACGAGTTGGGAGTTTACCAAAATAATCACTTTCGTCGGGCGACCAGCCACATTCGCAGTATATACAATCGAAAGTGCAAATTTTATGAGTATTAGGCAACAAATTAATTCCTAATGAGTTACCTAATCTGCGACTTCTCACAGGTCCAAAAATAGTTTCGCTGAATAAAAAAACCCGCCATTTAATGTATCTATCAAAATTAAGAAATATATCAGAAAACAAAATAACGACGGAATGTTATGTTAATCGAAAACTATTACATTTTATTTATGTATTTTCGCCACACAAATTGATTTATGGCAAACATCAAAGAAATAAAAGAGCCAATCAACGATCATCTCCTTGCTTTCGAGAAAAAAATTCGAAAAAGCCATGAAAACCCGTGTTGCCTTGCTCGATTACATTACACGATACATAATAAGACGTAAAGGAAACAGATGCGGCCAATGTTTGTCTTTTTTCAGCAGGAATTACCGGGCAAATTACCGAGTCAACTTATCGTGCTGCCTCAATGATTGAGTTGCTACATACGGCCACTCTAATACATGATGATGTAGTGGACGACTCCAACATCAGGCGCGGCTATTTCACTATAAATGCATTATGGAAAACAAAATCGCTGTGCTTGTAGGAGATTTTCTTTTGTCAAAGGTCTTTTATTAGCGCTTGACCATAATGAGTTTGAGCTTTTGAAAATCGTCTCCGTTGCTACACGCGAAATGAGTGAAGGAGAGTTGCTACAAATTGAAAAGCACATAAACTCGACATCGAAGAGGGTGTTTATTTTGAGATTATACGCAAAAAAAACAGCCTCGCTCATTGCATCATGTTGTGCTGCAGGAGCACACTCGGCAGGAGCCGATAAAGAGACGATTAAAAAAAATGTATCAGATAGGTGAGCATATTGGCATGGCATTCCAAATAAAAGATGACCTGTTCGATTACCAAAAAAACAAAGAAGTAGGCAAGCCGAACGGCATTGATATCAAAGAACAGAAAATGACGCTACCATTGATTTATCTGCTTAACAACTCATCATTCTTAGAAAAGAAAAAAGTAATTAACATTGTAAAAAGACATAACCTTAATGCCGAAAAGGTAGATCGCGTGATAGAACAGGTAAATAAAAGCCAGGGAATAGAATATGCTACTCGCAAGATGTATGAATACCGCGATAAAGCTTTTGAACTGTTGTTGGATTTCCCCCCCGAGTCGCCTATGCGCAAAGGATTCGAGCAATTGGTTATTTATACTACCGAAAGAAATAAGTGATCGTTTAAGAATATCTTTTAAATCACTTTTATAAAAACAAACTTAGGCAGAGTAATACTTTTACTTAATTTCGGTACCATCTACATAATTATCAGGTGGAGCCACAAAGCCAAGTGAACCGTCAGGGTTTTCGGCCATCAGTATCATTCCATGCGAGATAATCCCTCTCAGCTCCTTAGGCGCAAGATTTACCAGAATACACACTTTACGGCCAATCAAATCCTTGGCATCATAATGTTCGGCTATTCCAGAAACAACAGTTCTTTTGTCTATTCCGGTATCTATGGTAAGTTTCATCAGCTTTTTGGTCTTAGCAACCTTTTCGGCTTCAAGGATTGTGCCGGTACGGATATCCATTTTGCAAATTCATCATATTGAACAGGCTCTTTTAGCGGATTGGGAACAAACTTATCATTCTGATTTGCCCTACTTGTAGCATTTAGTTTCTCAATCTGTGCATTAATGGTTTCGTCTTCAATTTTCTCAAAAAGAAGTTCGGGATTGTTAATCCTATGCCCCGGTTTTAGCAAATGGATGTTGCCGGCCTCTTTCCATTTCATTTGTCCGATATTTAACATGTCTGACAGCTTTTTCGCAGTGAATGGCAAAAACGGCGCGGCAACAATGGTAAGATTAGCGCATATCTGAAGTGAAATATTTAAAACACTCTTTACACGGTCAGGATCAGATTTAAATATTTTCCACGGTTCGTTATCGGTTAAATATTTATTTCCTAATCGGGCGAGGTTCATCATCTCGGCAAGCGCCTCTCGAAAACGAAAATTTTCAAGACTCATACTTATCCTTTCGGGAATTGCCTCTATTTCGGCAATCGCTTTCAGATCATCTTCATTAAACTGGCTTGCTTGCGGAACAAGGGCATCAAAATATTTATGAGTAAGAACTAAGGTTCGATTAACAAAATTGCCTAAAATTGCTACTAATTCGCTGTTGTTGCGTGTTTGGAAATCTTTCCACGTAAAGTCGTTATCTTTTGTTTCCGGAGCATTTGCAAGGAGTACATATCGCAACACATCCTGCTTCCCTTTAAACTCAACAAGATATTCGTGAAGCCAAACAGCCCAATTGTTCGAGGTGGAAATTTTCTGTCCTTCGAGGTTTAAAAACTCAAAAGCCGGAACGTTGTCAGGAACAATGTAAGAGCCTTCGGCTTTAAGCATTATCGGGAAAATAATACAATGAAACACTATATTATCTTTTCCGATAAAATGGATTAATCTGGTTTCCGGATCTTTCCACCACTTTTCCCATTCTACACCTTTTTGTTCAGCCCATTCGCGCGTAGCAGATATATATCCAATTGGCGCATCAAACCACACATAGAGCACTTTTCCTTCGGCTTCGGACAATGGCACTTTCACACCCCCCAGTTCAGATCGCGTGTTACGGCACGGGGCTGCAAGCCCTGATCAATCCACGATTTCACCTGACCGTAAACGTTTGTTTTCCAATCAACCTTGTGCCCTTCGAGTATCCATTCCTTCAACCAATCGGTATATTGATCCAGAGGCAAATACCAATGTTTCGTTTTCCTGAGCACCGGCTCTTTACCGCTAAGCACCGAACGAGGGTTTTTCAGATCGGTAGCATTAAGTGATGTGCCGCAATTTTCGCACTGGTCGCCATAAGCCTTTTCGTAACTGCAAATAGGGCATGTGCCGATAATATAACGATCAGAAAGGAAAGTCTGATGAGACTCGTCATAATATTGCTCGGTATATTTTCAATAAACTTACCTTCATCATACATCTTTTTAAACATTTCCGAAGAAGTTTCATGATGAATCTTATTGGAAGTGCGGGAATAGATGTCGAAAGAGATACCAAATTCAGCAAAAGATTTCTTTATCAGTTCGTGATATTTATCTACGATATCCTGAGGCGTTACTCCCTGTTGCCACGCTTTAATGGTAATAGGCACCCCATGTTCGTCGGAGCCTCCGATAAAAACCACATCCTTTTCATTTGACCGAAGGTAGCGAACATAAAGATCTGCCGGAACATACACACCAGCAAGATGGCCGATGTGCAACGGGCCATTAGCATAGGGCAAAGCCGATGTAACCGTATAACGTTTAAATTGCTTTTTGTTTGCATAAAGCCTTTTTGATTAGAACCG
>JMBV01000543.1_pt1 | contig 11232 bp, 17 predicted proteins | sample 616531 | NCBI WGS metagenome assembly JMBV01 (sample SAMN02727904, study PRJNA239997) | anaerobic digester metagenome | biome: anaerobic digester; isolation source: mesophilic anaerobic digester inoculated with municipal waste water sludge... | place: Germany: Bielefeld University, CeBiTec ... | reverse complement strand
CTTTTGAAGTTCTTGTAATAAAGCCGGGCGAAATCTTCCCAGGGAACTATTTTTGAAAGAACAACCCACCGGTTATTCTCATCCAATTTTGCCTCAAAGGGCATCTTGAACTCTGAAATTGAAAGCTGTCTGGAGCTCTTGTATCGTATCATAAAATGCAAGGATTACGAAGTAAAAAAAACTCAACTTATTGCAGTTATGCAATTTTTATGTCAATTATTTTTTTTATTTCCAGCACAAATATCAATTATTCAGCAGACCCTAATTAAAGCTGCCTTCTTTGGAGACAGCTTTAATATAGACAAAAATGTTTTTTTTCTATAATCCTATTATTAGTCCGCTATGCGTTCCATCAAATTTGTCGTCTGACGACGTTCTTCTTTGCATATAGAAAGCCAAGCAGGACTTACCTACCGCTCTTTTCATACCATACGGGGGGGATGTCTGTAGCGAAAAGGTCCCCGATTAAACTGCATTCTGCTTGGCTTGCAAGCTGCTTCTGAGTTCTCGATTATTTTCTGTCCTTTGTAATTGGCTTTTACTATTCTAAAAAAAACTTATCAGCTCTAAAGTTTCAGCCTTCGCTCCATTCTCATTAAAAGAACTTCTTCGCTACTATGGCTTCTGCAGACTTCTGTATAACGGCTTTGCAGTACCTGTTCGCTCGGAATAGTCTCCACCTGTCTTACACAGACCTCCTACGGTAAACTCATATAACTTTCGTCGTAATTGATACAATTTACTACCCTTGTTCACGTCCAACTATCGGGCTTCGCAATCCAGTGCTCACTCACCCACAAGAAAAGCCTTGTATTGTGTTTCTGTTCGTTCAATCACGATTTTGTCGCCGGCTTCCTTCAGATTCTACCTCACGGTAAACACCCTTGTCTTTGACTAACAATTCCTGCTGGAAGGCTTGTTCGGGACTTACACCCTAAAGATATATGGTATTCGTAGCGCACAAACAAAATTCAAAAGTACATATTTCTTTTTGAAAAAAGAAAATTATCCACTATATTTGTGCACGTACACAAAGAGGCAAAATTAAGTAATTTCAAAACGATTTCTCCTTTTAAAACTCATAAATATTTCTGATGCGCAAAAAAATAAGGATTAAGGACATAGCGGAAATGGCCGGGGTTTCGGCCGGGACTGTAGACAGGGTACTGCACAACCGCGGTAATGTATCGGAACCGGCACGCTTGGCTGTTGAAAAAGTTCTGGAAAAAGTAAATTACAAGCCCAACATTCACGTTTCCGCTCTCTCCTTAAAGAGGAGATACAAAATTGTGGTCGCTACCCCTGAAGCATCTCACGGTGAATATTGGGAGAGTATTCACAATGGTATCAGGCATGCGATTGAAGAGTATGAAAACATAAAGATGGAGTCTCTCATACTAACTTACAATCAGTATGATATCTACTCCTGCAAAAAAAAGTTTTCAAAGAGATTTCAGAAATGGATATGGATGCTCTTATAGTTGGGCCAACCTTCAACGAAGAGACAGCAACATTGTGTAAAAAAAATGGATGCAAAAGAGATACCATATGTCTTTGTGGATTCAACAATTGACAATACTTCTCCTATTGCCTTTTTCACTTCAGACCATTATATGATTGGATGCCTTATGGCAAAGCTTATCACTTCCATAATTCCTAACAATACTAATATTGGAATTCTACAGGCAGTCAGGACCGGTGATAAAAGTGCAAACTCTACCATTCAGAGGAAAAAAAGGGTTTACAGATTTTCTTGCAAAAAAAACAATTGCTTCCACAATATATTAAATATTCCCTTTTCTGTTTCTGAGCCTGAAAAACGAGATCTATCTGGCCCGTTTTTCAGCAAGCATGATAATGTTCCAGGCATTGTGGTGATGAATTCACGTGGCAGCATCGTCTCCGATTATCTTTTAAGAAATAACATCAATAGGGTTAAAATGATTTGCATGGACCTTACCTCTCCAAATATTGAAGCATTAAAAAAAAGGTCAGATAGATTTTTTTTAATTGGACAAGAGCCGGAGTATCAGGGTTTTTGCGCGATGAAAACATTACTTGAATATTTGACCTTCAAAAACCGGTTAATAAGGAGAACTATGTTCAACTGGACATACTTACAAAGGAGACAATCGATTATTACAAGAAATTCAATAATATTGTTTATTAGAATCAGCTGAGCGAGAGGTTTTCGTTTAACACCTTCAATACTTCGGTAATTATTTTTTTTGGGCACCTTCAATCAGCAAAAAGTACTGTCGGGTTTTGAATAGGTCTATTTTTTTTGTTAATTAGTGGATTACATGTCATTTCGATACTTTTTTTCACCGTAATGTTGACTATAAAATCAAATAATTAAAGTGTCTGTTGAATACGTATATTTGTAGTTAATAACCAAGTGGTTGTAATTGAAAGTTTGATGAGAATTCCGAAAGTTTGAAGAATATTCTTCTAATATAAATTAAGTGTTTGTCTTTTGAATACATCCATTCAAAGTGTATACATCTAAATATATGACCTTTAGAAAGAATAGCAATACATACTGAAATTAAATTAAGAGAATATAGGTTTTGTAAGAAACTACTCAAATTTATAAAAACCATTAAAATGAAAAATCTTTTATTCCTGTTTTTCCTGTCTTTTTCAGTCATATCTGCTTTCTCATGTTCAAGCAAGCAGCAAACGAATGGAATTAATAATATAGCCTTCGTTAAGGAAAATGTTTCATATGCATCACAACAATATCGATTAATGATCGATAAAATTGAAGATTCAACAAAATTGATGAATCCAAAATCTTTTATTAAGGGAAAAATGAAATATATTCCCACACAAGAGTGGACTTCAGGCTTTTCCCCCCGGGAGCTTGTGGTATCTTTATGAATTGGAGGGCGATGAAAAATGGAAAGCACTTGCTAAAAGTATACAGAATCACTAGATACCATTCAATACTTTACTGGAAACCATGATGTGGGATTTATGATTTTCTGCAGCTACGGAAACGGACTTCGTTTAACCGGGAACGAAGCATATAAAAGTGTAATCGTCAATGCCGCAAAGTCGCTTTCGACCCGTTTTATCCCCGATGCAGGTATTATTCAATCATGGAGTGCAAATAAATCCAAAGATTGGGAGTGTCCAGTAATTATTGATAATATGATGAATTTGGAACTGCTTTTTGAAGCTACGAAACTTTCCGGTGACTCAACATTTCATAATATAGCTGTCTCACACGTTGAAAAGACATTAAAAAAACCATTACCGTTCCGATTACAGCACATGGCATGTTATTGATTATGATATGAGTGACGGTAGTGTAAGACACAGAAATACACACCAGGGATATTCTGACAATAGTTCATGGTCTCGCGGACAGGCATGGGGGGTATATACGGATTTGTAATGTGTTACCGTGAAACAAAAAAAATGAAAAATACCTGCATCAGGCAGAAAAAGCACTAAATTTTATCGCCGAACATCCGAATTATCCTGATGACGGAGTCCCTTATTGGGATTTTGACGCCCCCCCAGATATACCTGATACTTTTAGAGATGCATCTGCAGGAGCTATTCTAGCATCAGCGCTTTATGAACTGTCTGCCTATTCCAATCAGAAAAATTACAAAACTTGGGCTGACAAAATATTAACATCCCTTGCAAGTCCATCTTACCGTGCAGAAGCAGGTCGGAACGGAAATTTTCTACTGATGCACTCTGTAGGTAGCCTGCCGCATAATTCAGAAGTTGACGTTCCTCTGAATTATGCTGATTATTATTTTCTTGAAGCTTTAAAACGAAAGAGAGATCTGGAAAAACAGTCTGAAAACTAACAAACATTTATATCGTTCATTATCAAACAGGCTTTTTTTTAATTTTTGGCCTTCGCTACAAATATATTAAGATATCCTGTAATCAGTGAATCAGTGAATTTGTTGGTAAATAATAATATTTTCATCTATTTTAGACAACAAAACATAGCTCCATATCGAAAAATAAATTTTATCGTAAAATATGATATCCATTAAACTACAGCTACTTAAAAAGGAATTCCGTGTTGTCAGAACAGGCTCAAATATAAAAACTCAATAAGAATTATGAAAACAAATTATCAATTGCGTTATGCAGCGCATCCCGAGGATGTAAAATCTTATGATACACAACGTTTGCGCAAGGATTTTTTTAATAGAAAAAGTGTTCAGTGCAGATGAGGTAAACATGGTATATTCCATGTATGACCGCATGATTGTCGGAGGCGCGATGCCGGTGAACGAGTCTTTGCACCTTGAGGCGATAGAACCTTTGAAACAGGCTGTGTACCTACACAGCCGTGAAATAGGTATCTATAATGTAGGAGGTAAGGGTAAAGTTAAGGTAGGAAATGATGTTTTGAGCTCGATTACAAAGAAGCGCTGTATCTGGGTTCAGGAGACAGGGAAGTTTATTTTGAAAGCGACGACGCCAAAAAAACCCGCGAAGTTTTATTTCAACTCGGCCACCGCTCATCGTAATTATCCCGATAAAAAAAGTGACCAAGGCCGATGCGGAGGTTGCAGAAATGGGCTCCCTCGAAGGCTCAAACCATCGGAATATCAATAAAATGATTGTAAACCAGGTGCTCCCGACATGTCAGCTGCAGATGGGGGGGATGACAGAGCTCGCTCCGGGAAGTGTCTGGAACACTATGCCTGCTCATGTACACTCCCGCAGGATGGAGGCATATTTTATTTTGAAGTACCGGAAGACCAGGCTGTATGCCACTTCATGGGAGAACCATCCGAAACGCGTCACATCTGGATGAAAGGCGATCAGGCCGTACTCTCTCCCGAGTGGTCGATACACTCTGCCGCTGCTACAAGCAACTACACTTTTATTTGGGGTATGGCAGGAGAAAATCTCGACTACGGCGATCAGGATTTCTCAAAAATTGTGGAACTAAAATAAAAAAAACATATGATGGTTAATTTTTCATTAAAAGGAAAGATAGCCCTGGTAACCGGGGGGGCTTCTTATGGAATTGGCTTTGCCATGGCAACGGCTTTCGCGGAAGCAGGAGCCAAAATTGTGTTCAATGACATTAATCAGGACCTGGTAGATAAAGGCCTCGCCTCTTACAAGGAGAAAGGTATAAAAGCACACGGTTATGTATGTGATGTAACCGATGAGGATGCGGTAAACAAATTTATTACCCAGGTGACGGAAGAGATAGGTGTAATAGATATACTTGTTAATAATGCGGGTATCATCAAACGTATCCCCCCCATGCATGAGATGACAGCCGCGGAATTTCGTCAGGTTATTGATATTGATCTGAACGGGCCTTTTATTGTTTCGAAGGCAGTTATTCCTCACATGATCGAAAAAGGGCATGGTAAAATTATTAATATCTGTTCTATGATGAGTGAACTGGGACGCGAAACCGTTTCTGCATACGCAGCAGCGAAAGGAGGGTTAAAGATGTTAACGAAAAATATCTGTTCAGAATACGGAGAACACAACATACAATGCAACGGGATTGGACCGGGATATATTGCAACCCCTCAAACTGCTCCTTTAAGAGAAAGGCAGCCCGACGGGTCACGTCACCCTTTCGACTCGTTTATCATTGCCAAAACACCGGCAGCCCGTTGGGGGGGAACACCGGAAGATCTTATGGGACCAGCTGTTTTTCTGGCTTCTGACGCATCAAATTTTGTAAACGGGCATATCCTCTATGTAGACGGCGGTATTTTAGCTTATATCGGCAAACAACCATAGAACGGAATAATAAAAAAAAGCAAAGACAATGTTCCAACCCTTGCAATGCCGGGGTTGGAATGCTTAAATAATTGAAAGGTATGGGAACAAGGAATATATTACTCTATTTGTCGATCCTGACCCTTCTCGGTTGTAGTGCCGGGAAAAAAGGGCTGCTCATGAACATCAGTAATCCGGGTTCTTTCGACAGGGACAATGAAATGGTGGAAGTAGCATGGGCAGATGTGCGGCAAAAACTCTCTTTATTGCCGGATCAAACAATCATCGTTACTAACGATGCAGGTAAACAAACCCCCCCTTGCCAGCTTATAACAAATGGGACCAAAGAAGTAGAATCGGTCATATTCCCGGTTTCACTGAAAGCCGGGCGGACAGCCTTGTATCACATTTCTGTCGGTAAGCCCGAATCTTTTGAACCACTTGTTTATGGCAGGCTGGTACCTGAAAGGAAGGACGATTTTGCATGGGAGAACAACCGTACAGCTTTCAGAGTGTATGGCCCTGCCCTGAAAGCATCCGGCGAGATCAGTAACGGTATGGATTTCTGGGCAAAGAGAACCGATTCGTTAATCATTGACAAATGGTATCGAAACGATTTGTCAGGCGTAGCTTCTTATCACGAAGACCACGGTGAAGGGTTGGATTTTTACAAGGTGGGCAGAACGCTTGGATTAGGAATGACAGCTCCTGTTTATGACGATACTCTCTGTATGGGAGACAACTTCGTGACCGCCGTGATTCTCGACAAAGGACCATTACGTATAAGTTTCAAACTTACCTACGCTCTACACTGCCGGAGGTCGGGAGGTACGGGAAACGCGTATTATCTCGCTTGATGCCTACAGCCTTTTCAACAGGGTAACCAATATCTTCGAGACAGACACTACAAAACTGACAATCGCAACCGGTATCGTAATGCCTGATAAAAATACCGAAGCAAATGCCCCAATCATAACCTTTGGCGACAACACCGGAATCATTGCTTACGAAACTCCCGGAAATGAAACAAACGGCACCATTTATACCGCAGCCATTCACCCGGAGGGGGGGTTCGGCATCATAAAGGTTTCAAACGGGCACTTTCTGGGGGGGCTCAACAGCTATCAGCCCGGAACACCTTATACTTACTATGCAGGTGGAGGATGGAGTAAGGCCGGGTTCAACAGTTTTGATGAATGGACAAAATATGTGAAACAAGAGAAGCAGAAAATAGATCAACCTTTAATAATTAAAATAGATTAATAAGATGCAGAAAATAGTGACTTTTGGCGAGATCATGCTGCGCCTTGCCACACCTGGCTATAAAAGATTTATCCAGTCCGGCAGTCTTTCTGCCACCTTTGGCGGAGGGGGAAGCAAACGTGGCAGTTTCACTTGCAAATTATGGTATTCCAGTGGAGTTTGTAACCCGGTTGCCGGAAAACGAGATAGCTGAATGGTGCATTTCCGATCTCAGAAAATACAATGTAGGGACCCGGAATATTCAGCGTGGAGGTGAACGTGTGGGGGATCTACTTCCTGGAAACTGGAGCTGTAGCCCGGCCGTCTAAAGTAGTTTACGACAGGGCATACTCATCAATTGCGGAAGTTCAAAAAGGGATGTTCAACTGGAAAGAGATACTGAAAGATGCGACCTGGTTTCACTGGACAGGAATCACTCCTGCATTGTCACAGGGAGCCGCTGATGTTTGCCTGGAAGCAATAAAAACAGCAAATGAGCTGGGAGTGACAGTTTCGTGCGACCTTAACTACCGGAAAAATCTCTGGAAGTATGGGAAGATAGCAGCGGACATTATGCCCGAACTGGTGGAAGGGTGTGATATCATACTGGGCAATGAGGAAGATGCAGAAAAAGTGTTCGGCATCAAGCCCAAAGGATTCCGGGTGGAGCATACCGGAGGTGAAGTGGATGCAGCCGAATTTGAGTCGGTATGCAAGCAGCTGATGCAACAATTTCCCCCCCGGGCAAAGAAGGTGATCATCACACTACGCGGATCCATCAATGCCAATCACAATACGTGGGGGGGCGGATGTCTCTATTCCGACAAGCTCTATCAGTCAAGAAGATACGATATCACTCATATCGTGGACAGAGTTGGTGGCGGAGACTCTTTCATGGGTGGCCTGATCTACGGACTCCTCACCTACAAAGGCGATGACCAGAAAGCGCTCGACTTTGCCGTAGCTGCTTCCTGCCTCAAGCACACCGTTTACGGCGACTTCAATCTGGTGACCGTGCCGGAAGTAGAAACGCTGATGAAAGGTGACGGATCAGGCAGAGTGGTACGATGAGGATTTACTGATTGGAACGATTCAGAAAACAAGATTATAAAGTTAGAAATAAGAATCCGGAGCTGAAAGCTGAATGTTGAGTGTTATCAACGGTAAGCCGATTGCTGTCCTCCGAAAACTGACAACTTATTTATGGCAAAATTTTCAAGACTACAGGTATATCAGGCCATGGAAAATACCGGCATCGTGCCGGTATTTTACCATGCCGATGCGGAAGTGGCAAAAAAAAGTGGTGAAAGCATGCTACGAAGGGGAATCCGCGCCTTCGAGTTCACCAACCGGGGGGGTGATTTTGCCCACGAGGTATTCGCCGAACTGGTGAAGTGGGCCAACTCAGCATGTCCGGAGATGATACTGGGTATCGGCTCCATCGTGGATGCCCCCCCTACTGCTGCGCTCTACATCCAGTTGGGAGCCAACTTTGTGGTAGGGCCACTGTTGAATCCAGACATATTCAAAATATGCAACCGCAGGCAAATAGCCTACTCCCCAGGTTGCGCCACAACCTCCGAGATAGGGCTGGCACAGGAGCTGGGGGTTGAGATAGTAAAGGTTTTCCCCGGCGGGAATGTGGGAGGCCCGTCGTTTGTGAAAAACATCAAGGGGGGGCCGATGCCATGGTCAAAGATCATGGTCACCGGCGGGGGGGTGGAACCTACTGAAGAAAATCTGTCGGCATGGTTCATAGCAGGCGTTACATGTGTTGGAATGGGATCTAATCTTTTCCCTGAAGAGGTAGTAAAGAGTGGAGATTGGGGGGGAAAAATTACCCAGCTGTGCAAACAGAGCCTCTCAATCGTCAAAAAAAATATTCTAAACAATAATCATTATAGAAAATCATGAGTAAACTACAAGAAGAAGGAAAAGCAAAAATGACCAATTACCGCTGGACGATTGTCCTAATGCTGTTTTGGCAACTACGGTCAATTACATGGATCGGCAGGTGTTATCGCTGACGTGGGCCGACTTTATAGCACCGGAGTTTCACTGGACGAACAGTGATTATGGTACCATTACCGGGTTATTCTCTATTTTTTTTACGCCATCTCTATGCTCTTTGCTGGAAAATTTGTGGACTGGATGGACACCAAGAAAGGTTTTCTCTGGGCTATTGGAGTGTGGTCTTTCGGAGCAATATTGCACGCTTTCTGCGGACTTTTAACTGCAGGCATAACGGCAGGAGAATGGACTCTCAGTTTTCAGGGTGCACGACAGGCTATTGGTACTGTTGGAAATATATCTATGGTTGTAAACGTAAGTGTTACACTGTTTGTCTTTGCCCGGCTTATCCTCGCGATTGGAGAGGCTGGAAACTTCCCTGCCGCCATCAAGGCAACAGCAGAATATTTTCCAAAGAAAGATAGGGCATACGCAACCAGCATTTTCAACTCTGGCGCTCAAATCGGAGCTTTATTGGCACCGCTGACAATCCCCCCCTTCATCGCCAAGGCATGGGGGGGTGGGAAATGGCTTTTATTGTAATAGGTGCCTTGGGTTTTGTATGGATGGGATTTTGGGTGTTTATCTATCATAAGCCTGAAAAAAAACAAAAGAGTGAACTCCGTTGAACTAGCCTATATAAATCAAGATGATATCACAGATGCGGTACAGGGAACAATACCTGCGGATGAAAATGCCGGGAGAAAAGTATCTTTTAAAAAAAAGCATTCAAATACAAACAGACCTGGTCGTTTGCCGTCGGTAAATTTCTGACGGATGGTGTGTGGTGGTTCCTGCTTTTCTGGATCCCGGCTTATCTTAGTTCAGTATACGATCTGAACTCAACTCAAAGTGCACCGCATGTTTTCGTTGTATATGCGATCTCAATGATCTCTGTTTTGCAGCCGGATATTTCCCTGCCTATTTTATGAATAAGAAAAAAAATGGACTTACCAGGGACGTATGCGGGCAATGTTGCTTTTTGCTTTCTTCCCGCTACTGATTCTCCTGGCACAACCACTGGGAAGTATCTCTGTATGGATGCCAGTAATAATTATCGGTATCGCCGCTGCTGCACATCAGTCCTGGTCGGCTAACATCTTCACCACCGTGAGTGACATGTTCCCGAAACATGCCGTAGGTACAATCACCGGCATCGGTGGTATGGCCGGCGGTGTGGGCTCCTTCTTCATCAATAAGAGCTCCGGCGTACTGTTCGACCATGCAGCCAACACAAACATGAAATTCCTTGGCTATGAAGGAATTGAATCAGGCTACTTTATCATCTTCATCTTCTGTGCTATCGCCTATCTGTTGGGCTGGACCATTATGAAAGCATTGGTACCGAAGTATGAACTGATTACTGATATGTAATTTTTGTTTGAAAAATAACAGGCAATCAGATTTATCTTTCTGACTGCCTGTTATTTGGTGGTCCCAACTGGGCTTGAACCAGTGACTCCCTGATTATGAGTCAGGTGCTCTAACCAACTGAGCTATGGGACCTCTGTTTCGGTTCAGATATACCGAAAGCGGGTGCAATATTACAGTTTTTTTCGGAATTTACCAAAAGAAATATCAATAAATAGTGCTAATTCCCCTTACTGTTTAAACAACATCAATATAACTAACAAAAAAAGCTCACAGGCTATCTGATAATTAACTCGCTTCGTTCACTAACGTAGATATTCGCTCGTTATGGTATAGCTCAAGCAAGCGCTGAATATAATTGTATTAATGAGCGCAAAACTTAAATTAATTATTTTCGGGTTCAATCCAGTCCCCCCCATGATCTTTGATAAGCTGAATAAGATGTTCTACTGCCTCAGACTGAGGAATATTTTTCTCCACCAACTGTTTCTTTCGGTAGAGTGAAATTTTCCCATGTTCGGCTCCAACATATCCATAGTCAGCATCAGCCATCTCACCCACACCATTACTATGCACCCATCACCCCTATCTTCAGATGTTTCAGATGAGAGAAATGTTTCTGTACAAGGGCGACTGTTGCCTGCAGGTCGAACAAAGTCCTTCCGCAACCCGGGCAGGAGATAAACTCCGTTTTGCTCGTTCGCACACGTGCCGCCTGCAATATGCCGAAAGAATAAGCATCGACATCAGTGATATCGATCTTCCCTTGGTTGCTCATCATGATACCGTTACCGAAACCATCCAGGAGAACAGTTCCAAAATCCGCCCCCCCACCTTTGATCTGTAAATCCTCCGGCTCATCTTCAAAATAACTCC
>JMBV01000542.1_pt1 | contig 11242 bp, 16 predicted proteins | sample 616531 | NCBI WGS metagenome assembly JMBV01 (sample SAMN02727904, study PRJNA239997) | anaerobic digester metagenome | biome: anaerobic digester; isolation source: mesophilic anaerobic digester inoculated with municipal waste water sludge... | place: Germany: Bielefeld University, CeBiTec ... | reverse complement strand
TGGTTTTAGGGGGGGTTTTATCTTTTTCTTCTGTCATCCCGATTCAATTAAAGGTAATGAAATTGGTTAAAAGTAAAACTTTCGGTTTTATTAGTAACCACGAATCAGTGTTTTTTTAGTACTAAGATGCATGGGATAATGTTAGGTGCAGCTCATCTTATCTTTTGTAAAGAATTATTTATTTGTAAAACTGAACCTATTGAATTGTGATATGTTTAAATTCAAAACTAAAATACTGAAAGGTGCTATTTTTGTGCCTCAAGTGTAATTTTAATATGGAAAATAATCAAATCATCGAACAAGTTACTTCGGGAGAATACAAATACGGTTTTTATACTGATATTGAGATGGATATGGCGCCCAAAGGCTGAACGAGGATATTATCCGATTTATATCTCAAAAAAAAGAGTGAACCGGATTGGCTGCTCGAATGGCGTTTAAAAGCCTATCGTCACTGGCTAACAATGAAGCAACCAAATTGGGGGGGCACCTCAATATTCCGCCGATTGATTATAACGACATCATCTATTATGCTGCTCCCAAAAGTAAAAAAAGAGCTGCAAAGTCTTGATGAGGTTGATCCTGAGCTGCTTGCAACTTTTAATAAATTAGGGATTTCCCTCGAGGAGCAAAAAAGGTTAAGTGGTGTTGCCGTTGATGCTGTGATGGATAGTGTTTCAGTTAAGACTACTTTTTCAAAAACCCTTGAAAAGCATGGTATTATCTTTTGTTCTTTCAGTGAGGCAGTGCAAAAGCACCCCCCCGATTTAGTAAGAAAGTATATGGGATCGGTTGTGCCATATACCGATAATTATTTTGCAGCCCTCAACTCGGCTGTATTTACCGATGGCTCGTTTTGTTATATCCCAAAGGGCGTCAGGTGCCCTTTAGAACTATCCACTTACTTCAGGATTAATGCAGCTAATACGGGTCAGTTCGAACGTACCCTCATTATAGGTGATGAGGAGAGTTACGTAAGCTACATGGAGGGCTGCACTGCGCCGCAACGTGATGAGAATCAGCTTCATGCTGCCGTTGTGGAGATTGTTGCTATGAAAGATGCTTATGTTAAATACTCAACTGTTCAAAATTGGTACCCAGGTAATAAACAGGGAGAAGGCGGGATTTACAATTTGGTTACCAAGCGTGGTATCTGCCGTGGCGCTAATTCTAAAATATCCTGGACTCAGGTAGAAACAGGTTCTGCAATCACATGGAAGTATCCAAGTTGTATTTTGATGGGCGATAATTCTGTCGGTGAATTTTATTCGGTAGCTGTTACCAATAATTATCAACAGGCCGATACAGGTACTAAAATGATTCATCTTGGGAAAAATACAAGCAGTACTATTATCTCAAAAGGAATTTCGGCAGGATTTAGTAATAATAGCTATCGTGGCCTCGTGAAAATTGTGCGTAAAGCTGAAAATTCAAGGAACTTTACACAGTGCGACTCATTGTTGCTTGGCGACAAATGCGGAGCTCACACTTTTCCGTACATACATGATGAAAATAAATCCTCAATAGTAGAACATGAAGCAACAACTTCAAAAATATCAGAAGATCAGTTGTTTTATTTACAACAACGTGGTATTAGCGAAGAGAGCGCTATCGGACTAATAGTAAATGGATATGCTAGGGAGGTATTAAAACAGTTGCCAATGGAATTTGCTGTCGAAGCTCAAAAGCTCCTTTCGATAAGCCTCGAAGGTAGTGTGGGTTAATAAAAATAAAATTATTTGTAAATATTTATCCAGAAAAGGAAAAAAACAATTTAAAATGCTGTCAATAAAGAATTTGCACGTTTCTATAGAGGGAAGAGAAATTATTAAAGGATTAAACCTCGAAGTAAAAGCTGGTGAAGTACATGCCATAATGGGGCCAAACGGAACAGGTAAATCAACCCTTGCAGCAGTGGTCGCTGGTAAAGAGGGTATTTATGAAATTACAAAGGAGAGATTACCTATAAAGGAAAAGACTTGATGATTTGTCGGTAGAAGAGCGGGCACGGGAAGGAATATTCCTCGGATTTCAATATCCTGTAGAAATCCCAGGTGTAACCATCGTTAATTTCATGCGGACTGCCATTAATGAAATTCGTAACTATAAGGGGCAAGAACCAATCGGAGCTGCTGAGTTTCTTAAGATGATGGAAGAGGCCAAAAATCTTGTCGGTATTCATTCAAAACTTACAAATCGCTCTGTAAATGAAGGCTTTTCAGGAGGTGAAAAAAAGAAAAATGAGATTTTTCAAATGGCCATGCTTAAACCTGACCTTGCCATTCTCGACGAAACCGATTCGGGATTGGACATTGATGCATTGAAAGTGGTAGCCAATGGAGTTAATACCCTTAAGCGACCCGATAATGCAACAATTGTAATTACCCATTACCAGCGTTTACTCGATTTTATTGTGCCCGATTTTGTTCATGTATTATATGATGGACGTATAGTTAAGTCAGGTGGTAAAGAACTGGCTATTGAACTTGAAGCAAAGGGTTACGAATGGATAAAAGCAGAAAACCTTTAATTATGGAAGTCAATACAAATCAATTGAGTTTAAAGGAGGATTTAATTCGATTGTTCGAAGATAACAGTGATGTTCTCCTTGCCGGCGAGACAACTGAAATGATCATGCATCGCAAAAAAAGCTTTTGAGCTTTTCCGGCAAAACGGATTTCCAAATACAAAAATGGAGAAGTGGCGTAATACCGATCTCTCGGCAGCGATTAAAGAGAATTATCACATCTATTTCGATCCGGCATTTCTTGAAGGTATTGATCTTAAAACAATTTTTCAATGTAATATTCCAAGTTTAGTTACCGATGTTATTTCACAGCTCAATGGCTGGTTTGTTTCAGAAAACGGATCGTTAAAAAAAACTCAAGATGGAGTAATAATAGGAAGCCTACAAGCTGCTAAAAAAAACACCATGCCGATATTGTAAACCAATATTTACATTCAATAGCTAACATTGAAAAAAAATAGTCTGATAGCGTTAAACACTGCTTTTGCCATAGATGGCACGTTCATTTATGTTCCGGATAATGTTCATGTGGAGATTCCGATGCAGATGGTTAACATAATACGGCATTATAGGAATATTTTTATTCAAAACCATAACTTGATCATTCTTGGCCGTAATGCTCGTTTGCAACTTTTGCAATGTGATGATTCAGTTGATCAGCAACGTAGTGTTACTAACACTGTTACCGAAGTTTTTATTGGTGAAAATTCATCTTTAGACCATTATAAGCTTCAAAACAAAAACAATAATTCCACCTTCATCAATTCAGCTTTTTTTCAATCTGGAAAAAAATGCCAGACTTCTTACTAATGGCATCACGCTAAATGGTGGAATGATTCGAAACGATATCCATGTTACTTTGAACGGTGAACATGCTGAGGCCAATATAATGGGTGTTTACCTGATGGATGGTTCGCAACATGTGGATAATCAGGTTTTGTTGATCATGCTTACCCGAATTGTTTTAGCAACGAGTTATTTAAAGGTATTTTAGATGATAGCGCCAGCGCAGTATTCAACGGGCATATCCTTGTAAGGCGAGATGCTCAGAAGACAAATGCATACCAAAACAATAAGAATATTCTTCTTACCGATAAAGCTACTGTTAACACGATGCCTTTTCTCGAAATTTATGCTGATGATGTTAAATGCAGCCATGGCGCCACTATAGGCCAGTTGGATCAGAATGCACTATTTTATTTAAAATCAAGAGGCATCGGCGACGACAACGCTCGACTGCTACTTATGTATGCTTTTGCCGCAGAAGTGATTAACTATATAGGGATTGAACCGCTAAGAATCAGGTAGATGATATGGTGAAAAAAACGTCTCCGTGGCGAACTGTCCATTTGTGATCAATGTGTTTTGCATTGTAGTTCAAAGGAAAACCAGTCCATTTTGAAATTGATATGAGTAAGATTTGATTTGAAATAAGACACAAACCTATCGTACACCGATCATTTTTTTTCAACGTGAATTTGAGAATTAACAAATGTTAGAGGCAATAACCGACCTATTTTATTTTAATTTCGCTAACAAAGAGCCATGCAGGATTCCCTTCTCCTGAGTGGCCGGGCGGGCAAACTCCAAAATTTTAGCAGTAACTCGTATATACCTTATGTCATCAACTGATTTGTCAGTTGAATAGCATAGTATGTTTTTATCCGCTTTTCCAATGTTTTTTTTGGTTTTTGCACTGTTTCTTGTAAAACAAAGTTTTGCCCGTCTTTTGAAGTTTCAAAACTTACCCATTGAGGAGGAAAAATCCAAGATGCTTCCGTTTGTAAAGCATAAAGTTCAGTAGAGGTAATCTTTGTTGTTTTATATAAATCTATGATAGCTATCATATCATCTCCGGAAAGCCCAACCAGAGCCCATCTGTAAAGCTGGTCGTGCCAATTTTCCCATCCACTAAGGTATATTTTCCGCTGCCGGGATATCGTGGACTAGGTTCTTTTTGTAGGGTTAGGTTAGCCATAAAAGCATTATGTAGATCGTAGAACTCAGTGAGGACTTGTTTCATTGATACTCCATTTTTAAAAACCGTTGCTTTAAGTTGGGTAGTAGTAGAAATGGGAAACGGTTCGGTGTATAGGGTAGAATTAATATCAGGCTCACTACCGTTAAATGTATAACGTATTTCTGGTTCGTAAGCCTCAGAGTTTAGTGTAATCAACAACTGCCTGTTTACCGGATCGGGTTCAGCATGTGCTTTTACTTGAAAAGCGCTTAAGGAATAGTTGATATCTCGTCTTTCATATCTTTGATATTGCTCTTCCATTCTTTTGAAAACTACCCCCCCAGTCTCTTTTATCTTTTGGTGACCAGAGGACCTCTGAAAGTGCAGACAGGCGGGGGAAAAGCATATATTCAGCATGGTGATAATCAAGTATATACTCCGACCATAAATTTGCCTGGGCGCCTAAAATAAATTTCCCCCCCTCTTCTATAGTTAGCTCCGAAGGAATAGGCTCGAAGTTGTAAACTTGTTTTAGCGTTGTATAACCCCCCCCAATAGCCGTTGGTTCAATAGAAGGATCGCCTTGATAATAATCAAAATAACAATAGCCTCCAGGGGTCATTATTGCATGATGCCCCCCCATCTTGGCTGCCTCAATGCCTCCTTGTACACCGCGCCACGACATTACCGTTGCATTTGGTGAAATCCCTCCTTCAAGGATTTCATCCCACCCTATTATTTGACGACCATGAGCGTTAAGAAATTTCTCAATTCTTTTAGTGAAATAGCTTTGAAGCTCTTCTTCGTTTTTCAAACCCTCTCTTTTAATTCTTTCCTGACAAAACTTGCAAGTCTTCCAATTAGCTTTGTCGGCTTCATCACCGCCAATATGAATATAGGTTGAGGGAAAGAGTTCCATAACTTCAGTAAGCACATCTTCTAAAAAATGAAAGGTCTCTTCTTTGCCCGCACAATAGATATGTGTAATGGGCCAAACATTCCCCGTAGGGATACCGGCATTTTTCCGGTGCATGAATATTCAGGATAAGCTTCCAAAGCAGCCATAGCATGTGCTGGCATTTCAATTTCCGGGATAATGGTAATGTTTCTTTCAGCGGCGTAGGAAACCACTTTTTTTTACTTCATCTTGTGTATAAAATCCACCGTAAGTAGCTTTGGAGTGATCGGTAGTGTAAGGACGCAATCTCCATGTTATATCGTTGGTGTTTTCGCGCCAGGCTCCTATTTCAGTAAGCTTTGGGTATTTTTTTTATCTCTAATCTCCAGCCTTGATCATTGTTTAAATGCCAATGAAAAGTATTCATTTTATGCATTACAAGAAAATCAATCGCTTTGTAAATAAATTCAAGAGGATGGAAATGACGTGAAACATCTAAATGCAACCCGCGATACGTAAACCGTGGATAGTCTATTATGTCGGCACATGGTAGTATTGTCTCTTTATCAGTTTCAAGTAATTGGCCAATGGTCTCTAACCCATAACGTACTCCAGCCGCGGTATTTGACGAAAGATTAACAGAGGTAGAACTGATAAACAATCTATACCCTTCATTGCCGATAATAGAATCGTACTTTTCAATCAATGAAATAAAGATATTACCCGTTTTATTTGCAGTACTATCATTTACGATTTTCAACCTAATTCCCATCAATTTACCCCATTTGTTCATCGTTTCTTCCAAAATCGGATAAACAATAAAGTTACTATATATTATCATGGTCTCTTCGCCAAGGTTAAAATATCCTGGTTTTATTTCAACTTGTGCAGGATGCGGTATTACAGATAGTTGGCAGAATAAAGTTTTTGCTGAAATAAGAAGTAAAAAAGTTAGTAGGAGTGATTTTTTTTCGGATTTTTCATATCAAAATATTTTTTAGTTAATCAAAATCAATGCATTGAAAGCCAAAATACAATTATTTAGCAAAATTAGGATTTTGTTATTGTTGAGCATGGTTCTTTTTTTTAAACTTAAAAAAAAGAAATAGTCAAAAGGTATTGAATCCCTTTAAACATCTTAATTTTGTGCTCATAAAAAAAATTATTTCGTTGCAACCAAGAGTTAAGGGATATTCATTTGCACTACTGGCCACTGTTGCTGTATCTACTGTTTATATTTTCAGTAAGGCAGCATTGAATGAGGTAAGCCTTGCGCAGTTTGGTGTTTATTGGTTTTCCATGGCATTGTTGTGGAATGGGCTTTTTGCTATGCGCTCAAAGGAGCATCGTCAGTTTAGGCCAATCCCGGCAAAATCCTTAAAAATATTACTATTCCTTGGTGTGCTTGAAATTTTGCCACAGGAGCTTTATATAGCGCTATTGCCATTACTCCAAACCCTACTATTCCTTCATTTTTACGAAATATGGAATATATTTTTATTACTTTATTTGGCATTTTCATGTTAAAAGAGAGTTTTAGCAGAGTTGAAATTTTAGGTGTTGTACTTACATTTGCCGGAGCTTTTGTGGTAAGTTATCAAAAGGGGGGGCGACTTTAACAGATTATATTTCTGGAACATCAGGTTTAATGTTTGTTTCAACATCATTGTACGGCATTAGAACGATCCTTGCAAAAAGAAACATTCATACAATTACACCAACGATGCTTGCAATAAACAGAGCAATTTTCCTGCTTTTCTCTTCTTTTGTCTTTCTGAAAATTACCGGCATGAGTTTGATGATTTCAACTTCTGCATTGATTAATATTGCCATTGGTTCTTTTATGGGGGCCATTTATAACTTCTTATAGTCAATACAGCGCTCTTAAATACATTGAGGCTTCGCGTGCCTCGTTTATCCAGAGTACAACGGCTCTTTTTGTTCTTTTAGGAGCCTATCTCTTTTTTGGAAAACTCCCTGCAGGCTATCAGATTGTTGGAGGAACCTTCACAATAATTGGGGTTTTACTGTTAATAGTAAAAGATAATAGCAATAAGCAGTAATGAAATTTGACTTTTTCTGACTTGTACCCTTTTAGTGCGGTGATAAAATTCTTTATAAAGTTTTGATCATCTTAGTAGTTGGTTTTGCTTCACCAAGCACAATTTTATTTGTTAATAATATTGTCCAAAGGGATTAGACCATCTCATGATATTCTATTTTAATTTTGCAAAATAGATACTTTTACACACTCAAGAGCTATTTGAGGTGTAAAGTGTAAAAGCTCAACAGCGCAAAATCAATATAAAAAGTATCCTTTTATTTAAAAAAAACAGTAATGAAAAAGTTGCCTTACCTTTTTTTTCTTGTTTTTAATATCATGTTTTAGATCGGAAACGCCTTTAGAAACAATAATCCTTTTGAATGACGGCTGGGAATTTAAAAAGTTGGAGGCTGATGATGCTGATTGGCGTCCGGCAAATGTACCTGGTACAGTACACACTGATTTATTGTTAAATGGTGAGATTGAAGACCCATTTTATGCATGCAATGAAAAAGAGCTTCAGTGGATTGGTACTAACGATTGGATTTATCGAAAATCCTTCTATATTGATGACGAAATCCTTATAAACCAACATATTACCCTTGTTTTTGACGGCCTCGACACCTATGCTCATGTTAAACTCAACGGGGGGAGATAATCCTTGAGCTAATAATATGTTTCGCCAGTGGGAAATTGATTGTAAAAAGTACCTTGTTAAAGGTGAAAATAATATTGAGATCATATTCCTATCCGCCGAAAATCGTTTTCTGTCCGACTCGGCTTCTTATGGTTATCCGATACCAGGAGGCAGATGGGTATTTGCACGTAAAGCAGCTTATCATTTGGATGGGATTGGGGGGGCCAAAATTTGTAACTGCAGGTATCTGGAAACCAGTTTATCTGAAAATTTGGAAAAATCATAAAATCAATGACCTTCATATTATTACAAATTCATTGAACGATAAAAAAAGCAGAACTATCGGTACAATTTAAGGTAATATCTGATTTGGATGAAAAAGCAACTTTGACAATTAGTAATGAAAAAAACTGGAGAAAAGTATTATTATGATTACTTTCATCTCAATACTATTACTAAGGACCATCAAATGCTTTTTTTTCAATCAAAAACCCAAAACTATGGTGGTGTAATGGGTTGGGTGAAGCTTACCTATACCCATTGAGATTCGAAATAAAGACTGAATCGGGGGGGTTTGTATATTCAGCCCAATTGGATTATGGCATCCGCACTGTTGAGGTGGTGAGAGGTAAAGATGAATTTGGCGAATCGTTTTACATCCGACTTAATGGTAAGCCGGTATTTATAAAGGGGGGGGCCAACATTATTCCATTACATAGTTTTGCATCCAAGATAAAACCAGATGATTACGAAAACATAGTAAATTTAGCCGTAGAATCCAACATGAATATGTTGAGAGTATGGGGGGGTGGAGGCATATATAATGATGACTCTTTTATCAGTTATGCGATGAAAAAGGTATTTTGGTATGGCAGGATTTTATGTTTGCTTGCGCTATGTATCCTTTTGATGAGTTGTTTAAAGAAAATGTTTGGCAAGAGGCTGTGCAACAGATTTGTAGGCTTCGTAACCATCCCAGCTTAGCGCTTTGGTGTGGAAATAACGAATCGGATGAGGGATGGCATAATTGGGGGGGATGGCAAAACAATATAACATCTCAAAAGAAGATTCCATTGCAATATGGGCAGGGTACAATCAGATTTTTCATCAACTTTTGCCAAAAGCGGTTCAAGAATATGACGGTCAAAGGTATTATTTACCCTCATCACCCGTTCATGGGTGGGGGGGACGTAAGGAGAGTCTTTTTGAAGGTGATGCACACTACTGGGGGGGTGTGTGGTGGGGAAAACAACCTTTTGATATCTACTACGAAAAAGTTCCGCGATTTATGAGTGAATATGGCTTTCAAGCTGCACCGGCGCTTTCCACCATAAGAAGCTTCCAACCTGGTTCAGCGGACACGCTTTATTCACAGGAATTAAAATGTCACCAGAAGCATCCTACCGGATTCGAAACAATTAACGAATATCTTGAAATAGAAGCCCTATACCCAAAAACACTTGAGCAATTTATCTTTTTCAGTCAGCTCATACAGGCAAAAGGAATCAGAATGGCAATTGATGCACATCGAAGCGCCAAACCTCGTTGTATGGGAACCTTATATTGGCAGCTCAACGATTGCTGGCCGGTAACAAGTTGGGCAGGGACCGATTTTATAACAATCGTAAAGCAATGCAATATGCTGTAAAGAGGGATTTAAAAATATCATAGTATCAGTAATAATGAAACAAGACTCCGGATCGGTGTATTTAGTATCAGATAGAATAGAAACTACAACCGGAAAATTTGAGCTTACATTGAAAGATTTTTCCGGGAATCAGTTATGGAATTACGAAAAGATGATCACCTTATCAGCCGACATTAGCTTTCATGTTTTATCATTCAGCAAAACTACTATCCCTGGAGATGTTAACCCGAAAGAGTGCTATTTGAGTGCACTATTTACAGATTCATCCCAAAGCTATCAGAGTTATTATTTCTTTACTAATTATGGCGAACTAAATCTTCCTGACACTGATATTGAAACCACTATTGTTTCTAATGAAAATAGATTTGAAATTGAATTAAAAACAGATCACTTTGCAGCTTTTGTCCACCTTTGGTTACCTGATGATCATGCTGTTTTTAGTGATAACTTTTTACATCTTGAGCCAGGAAAAACAGCTAAAACATACTGTCAGTGCAAGCTGACCTTAGATGAGTTTAAAAAGCAATTAAAGGTTATGCATCTAAAAGATTACCTTAACTAATAAAACCATTATTAATCCAATTGATCAGCCCGGAGTAACTTTGAATAATTGGTGTAACCTTCTAAAGGAACTTTAATGTAATAAGTCTTTTTTTTGAATTGTTAGGTAAAGACTCTTTTCGTAACCAAGGGTTGAAATATTTCAAAACTTTTGTATGTGATTTTATTCTCCTGAGCAAAGTTAACTAAACTTGGAATCGTTTGATTTACCTCAATATTTCGGGTTGGGATTGGTGGAAAAAGCTCTCTATTTTCAAAATAAAATCCATATTGTTTCGGATTTTCAAAAATAGTTTTAATGGCTAATATTCTGAAGATGTAACGTTCGGTTTCCTGATTTAGCAGCAGATCGTAATAATTATCCACAAGCTGCTCCGATAATGATTTTGTAATTTTAGTATTTCCTGCATTATATGCAGCGGCTGCAAGAGTCCAGCTCCCATAATTGTCGAAAGACTTCTGTAAATATTTGCAGGCAACTTCAGTGGCTTTTTCAAGGTGATAACGTTCATCAATACCATTGTTCACTTCAAGCCCATATTCACGTGCAGTAGTAGGCAATATTTGCCAAAATCCGGCTGCACCGGCCGGCGAAACAGAATTTTCAAGATTGCTCTCAATAACAGCCAGATATTTAAAATCAAGAGGTATATTGTTTTTTTTCTAAAATCGTTTCAATTATTGGGAACCAACGATTGGCACGCTTGAAAAGCATGAGCGTTGAAGAATGAAAATAGCTATTTGAAGTAAGCTCCCGTTCAAGAAATTCACGAACAAGAAACATATCCATTGGAACAGGTTCGCCACAAAAATTAAGCTTTTTAGGAATTAGAACATTATAAACAGGTGGAATTTGCCTTCTATCGGGCCTCTTTATATCATTATCTACCCAACCTCTTTTAAGCCAAAGCCTGAAAAATAAATACAATTGCCAAAATAGATAAAATTACCACTAATATCAAGCATA
>JMBV01000541.1_pt1 | contig 11308 bp, 15 predicted proteins | sample 616531 | NCBI WGS metagenome assembly JMBV01 (sample SAMN02727904, study PRJNA239997) | anaerobic digester metagenome | biome: anaerobic digester; isolation source: mesophilic anaerobic digester inoculated with municipal waste water sludge... | place: Germany: Bielefeld University, CeBiTec ... | reverse complement strand
GTTAAAAAAAAGCACAATATATCAAATATATCCAAAATCATTTTACGACTCCAATGGAGATGGAATAGGGGAATTAAAGGGAATAATGGAAAAGATACCCTATTTAAAAGAATTGGGAGTAGACTATATTTGGATTACTCCCTTTTATGTCTCTCCTCAAAATGACAATGGATATGATGTAGCAGACTATTTAAAAATAGATCCTCAATTTGGAACCATGGAGGATTTAGAAGACTTAATAAAAAAAAGCAGATGAAAATCAAATAGGAATAATGTTAGATATGGTACTAAATCATAGTTCAACAGAACATCAATGGTTTAAAAAAAAGCCTTAAAAGGCGAAGCAAAATACAAAGACTACTATATATTTAAATCTCCAAGGGATGGAAAGGCGCCTACTAATTGGATATCTAAATTTGGAGGTTCTGTTTGGGAATATATAGAAGAATTCGATGAATATTATCTTCATCTCTTTGATAAGACCCAAGCTGATTTAAATTGGGATAATCCTGAATTAAGGGATGAAATATATAAAATAGTAAACTTTTGGATAGAAAAAGGAGTCAAAGGCTTTAGATTTGATGTAATAAATTTAATATCAAAACCAAGGGAATTTAAAGATGACCACATAGGAGATGGACGGAGATTTTATACCGATGGACCAAAGGTCCATGAATATTTAAAGGAATTAAATAAAAATACCTTTGGAAAACATGAAGATATAATCACAGTAGGTGAAATGTCTTCTACTACCATAGAGGAATGTATAAAGTATTCAAACCCAAAGGAAAAAGAATTGGATATGGTATTTAACTTTCACCACTTAAAGGTGGACTACAAAGATGGAGAAAAATGGTCCCTAATGGACTTTGATTTTATAGAATTAAAAAAACATACTAAATAGTTGGCAAATAGGTATGGATAAGGGAAATGGATGGAATGCTCTATTTTGGTCTAATCACGATCAACCTAGAATAGTATCCAGATTTGGCAATGACAAAGAATATCTAAAGGAATCAGCTAAAATGTTAGCCACTACCCTATATATGATGAAAGGCACCCCCCCATATATTTATCAAGGGGGGGAAGAAATAGGAATGACTAATCCTAATTTTCAAAGTATAGAAGATTATAGGGATGTGGAATCTATTAACTATTACAATATATTGAAAGACAAGGGAATAAATGAAAAAGATATAATAAAAATACTAAACTCTAAATCTAGAGACAACTCTAGAACTCCTATGCAATGGAATGAGGATATAAATGGTGGATTTACAAAGGGAAATCCTTGGATAAAGGTTAATGATAATTATGAAGACATAAATGTAAAAAAAAGCCTTAGAAGCTAAAGACTCCATATTTTATCATTATAAAAAGTTAATCCAATTGAGAAAAGAATATGATATTATAGCCTATGGTGAGTATCAACCTATACTGGAAGAAGACAAATCAATCTTTGCATATATAAGGAGATACAAAGATGAGATGCTTTTAGTAATCAGTAATTTTTATGATAAAGAAAAGAAGGTAGATTTATCGGAGTTTGTAGATCAAAATAAATATAAGACAAATATACTGATTTCCAACTACAAGGATAGTTCAAAAGATATGAAAAACATCCACTTAAGAGCTTATGAATCCATAGTATACCATCTTGTAAAATAAAAATAATAATGATATCATCAAAATGGTGATAATAATATGGAATTAAAATATATGAAAATATATAATGAGTTGGTAAAGACAATAGAAGAGGAAGAAATAAGCCCTGGGGGGGAAAAACTTCCTTCAGAAAGCGAACTAATGGAAAGATATGGAGTATCAAGGGATACCATAAGAAAGTCTCTAGATCTATTGGAGGAAAATGGATATATCCAAAAAGCAAAGGGAAAAGGCTCCTTCGTATTAGATATAAACAAATTTGATTTTCCCGTATCTGGAATAGTAAGTTTTAAAGAGATATCTAAAAAAAATGGGCCATAGCTTTAGAACCATAGTGGAATATTTAGAACTTAAAAAAAACCAAATAAAGAAATAAAGAAAAAAAACTTCAACTAGGAGAAAAAGATTTAGTCTGGGAAGTCATAAGAGTACGAGAAATAGACGGAGAAAAAAATCATCTTAGATAAAGACTACTTCAATAATGAATATATTAAAGGCTTAACTAATGAAATATGCGAAGATTCCACTTATGAATATATAGAAAATGAATTAAAGCTTAATATCAACTATGCAAAAAAAAGAAATAATAGTGGAAAGGGCAACTAAAGAAGATAAGAGATATTTAGATCTCCAAGATTTTAATATGGTAGTAGTAGTCAAAAGCTATACCTATTTAAGTGATGCTAGCCTATTTCAATATACAGAGTCAAGACATAGACCAGATAAATTCAAATTTGTAGACTTTGCAAGACGAAGACATTAATTGGCAAGAAAAAGTTGCCAATTTTTTTATTAATCTTTTTTTTGACAAATCCTTGTAAATCATGAACTAAACCTGATATACTTAGTATAATAAATGCATATACATTATAATGCAATTAAAAGAAATGGGAGGGAGTATATTGAAGAAAAAAATTAACAGTATTGACATTAATACTAGCTCTAGCACTAGGACTAACAGGTTGTGTTGGAGGAGAATTAAAGTTATATGATGCCTTTAACAAAATGCAAGATATAACTTCTTTAGACACTGATATGGAAATGACATTTACTTTTGAAACAGAAGGCTTTTCAGAAGAAGAGCAAATGGTGTTACAACAAATAAGTGCAATGTTAAACAATGCAAAGGTAAAAACCCATCAAAGACAAGTATTAAATGAAGAACAAACAGTAGTTAAAGCAGAAATGAACACAATTATGGACTTTGGTGGCATGACAATGGATATGGGTCTATGGGTAGATATGGACCTTACTGAAGATGAACAAAAAAATGGTAGAAATAATCAAGATGCCTCAAATGCTAATGAGCTTTATTTCTCCAGAGGATCCAGCTAAAGAATATATAGTATATGATCTAGGAGAAATGATGAAAGCTGAAGATGTAGAACTTAATTTTGCAGAAATAATGGAATTTAGCAAAGAGCTTCAACCTAAATTAGCTGAATTTATGAAAGAAATTCAAAAAGACTTTAAACCAGGATTTAAAGTAGTTACTCAAAAAGATGATAAAGTAGTAAATGGTAAAAAAAACTAGAAATCTATGAAGTAAAATTAGACGATGCTACTTTAAAAGAACTTGTAAAATATGCAGTAAATTATAGCTTAGAAGACGAAAAAAACCCTAGAATTCTTTAAAGAATATATGGACGCAGTTATGAGTATGGGTATGATTCCAGAAGAAGAAAGAGAAGCAGCGGAAAAAGAAATTGCAGAAGGATTTAAAGAATTTGAAAATCAAATTCCAGAAATGAAAGAAAAGTTCAATGAATTTATGGAAAAATACAAAGACGTAGAAATCTTAGGAGATAAAGGCATAGTAGTAGAATATGGAATCGATGACAAAGGATATATAGTTCATGAAGCAGGAAATATGGACTTAAAAATTGACTTAGGCAAAATAGCTGAAGTTTTAGAAGAAGATACAGAAATGCAAGGCATAATCAAATTAGGTATTGATTTCAAATCTGAGTACTATAATATTAACAACAAAATCATAAGAGTAAATATACCTAAAGTAAATGAAAATAATTCATTAAATATGATGGACATTATGGAACAACAAATGGAAGCTATTCCAGAGCCAGAATCAGTAGAACCAGCAGTAGCAGAAGTACAAGAATAGAAGAACTATTAAAACTATAATCAAAGGGGCATCTCTACTAGGGGTGCCTTTTTTTATTTCCAAAAAAATACATAGCCTTAAACTTGAAAACCATTATCAATTGATGTAAACTAAGAATATATTTTCACAATTAGAAAGAAGGGATATTTTGACTATATTATCAATACTAATTACACTAAAGACCTTATTATTTATAAAGGCTACCCATATAGAATATAATGCACTGGTTATTTTATTTATAAGTTTAGGCGTGTCCCTATTTATAGTTTCATCAGTGGGAATGAGTAAACTAAAGAGCAAAAAAAATAATTCTAACTTTATTCTATATTTTTATATCAGCGGTAATGTTAGTAGATGTTGTACATTATACATACTTTAATTCTTTGCCATCGGTAAAGATGTTAAGCCAAGCAGGACAGTTGACAGATGTAAGTGACAGCGTTAAATCATTATTAAACTTAAAGAATCTATTTTTTTGTAATAGATATACCCTTTGTAATATATTATATATTTAAAATCAATAAGGATATGGAAAGGGAATTTAATAAAACAACAAGAATAGCTGTACCATCAGCTTTACTTATAATAACCATAACACTATTTACAATAATAAATATAAATGGACAAATAAACTCAATAAAATTACAGGAAATCTATACCTTCCATTTTACAGATATAAAAGATGCTTTGTCTAAGGAAGAAGAGCTTACTACTTTAGAAGGTAATACCATATTTACCCAAGAAGATTTAGATGAATTAAAGGAAAGGGCAAGGCTAAAGGAAGGGCGTTTTACAGGATTAGGTAAAGAAAGGAATCTTATAGTCATCCAAGTTGAAGCTTTACAATCCTTTGTAGTAGATTTAGTTTACAATGGACAAGAGATTACTCCAAATATAAACAAGCTAATCCACGATAGTTCATCCCTATACTATGACAACTATTATCAATTATTAGGTAGGGGGGAATACAGCAGATGCAGAATTTGTATCTAATAATAGTTTGCACCCATCTATGGAAACACCAACATATGATCAATATGAAGAAAATACCTTTTATGGATTACCTTGGGTATTAAGGGACAATGGATATACTCCTTGGGCTTTTCACGGATATAAAAAAAAGAATTTTGGAATAGGGACAAGGCCTATGTAAATCAAGGATTTCAAAGATTTATATCAGAAGAAGACTATGAATTTGAAGAAACCATAGGATTAGGAATAACAGATAAAGATTTTTTTCCACCAAACCATAGACTATTTAAAGGAACTGGACAGTATAGATGAAAACCCATTTTATGCCTTTATAGTTACTTTAACAAGTCACAACCCCCTTTGATATGCCAGAGGAATATCATGTATTGGATATAAAAGCAGGTCACAAAAATACAATCCTTGGAAATTACTTACAATCCATACATTATACAGATAAGTATATAGGGGGGGAATTTATTGAAGAATTAAAAAGAGAAGGATTATATGACAATTCAGTTATAGCACTATATGGAGATCACTTTGCAATTCAAAATACAACAGTAGAGATTCATGAAATAATGGAAGGATTTCTAGGGCATAAATATGATTATGACGACATAATGAATATCCCCCCCTTAGTAATCCATATACCTGGAGAAGAATTGGGAGAGACCATATCAAAGGTAGGAAGCCAAATTGACTTTTTCCCAACTATATTAAATATAATGGGGTATGACAATTCAAAGGGTATAATATTTGGACGAGATTTAAACAATTATGAAGGATACACCAATGTAACACCACAAACCATAATGAGAAAAGGCTCCTTTGTAGATGAAAATATAATATTTGAAATCTCTAGAACAGAAATCTTTGATCATAGTAGGGCAAGGGACATAAATACAAAGGAAGAATTGGATATTCAACAATTTAGACCTATATATGAAAGGGCCATAGAAGAAATAAACAAATCTAACTTCATACTAAAACATGATATAATAAAACATTTAATAGAAAACAATGGACAATTGGACTTTGGACAAATACAGGACAACACCATAAGGAATAAAGAATATATTAAAAAAAATAAAATTTAATTCAGAAGAAGACTTAGTAGAAAATTACAATCAAGGACATAAAATCATGGCAGTAGATATAAGTATGGGTTCTGAGGAAAAAGTTGTGTTGACTAATAACTGGGATAGTTCTAATGAAAAAAAACAGAAATGACTATGGAAGATTTAGCAAGTTGGAAAGAATTATATAATGATACCCATATACTATTTAGAACAAAGGAAGAAGATAAGGAAAAACTATATGAAAAGATCAAGTATCAACATCCAAAGGCTAGAACAGAAGATATAGTGGAAATCAAAAAAAATTTAGCGAACATTATTTCATCACATCCTATGGATATGAAAATATATTATTAAATATAGTAGATGAAGACTATACAGATGATGAGATATTGGACTTTTTAAAGGTTCATCAGTTATTTGGCATAATACTAGATGAAGAAAGAACAAAAACAGATTTAGTAAATAAAGTAAAAGAGTTGGGTATAGATATTTATATGGAAAATGAAGAAGCTATAGAAGTCGCTCGCTGACAAGATGGAGGTAATTATGTTTTTATCAATACTATTGACATTAAAATTTATACTATTTACCTATTTAATAAAGGTTCAATTCAATAGAATAGCTATAATATTAGTAAGTACTTTAATCTCTACTTTTATACTATCTTTGATATTTAGATCTAAAGGAGAAGATAAGGGTAAAAAGGCTCTAATATTTTATACCATAGTGTCAGTTATAATGTTAGCTGATGCAGCTTATTATGCTCATTTTAACTCTTTGCCTAATGTTTTAGCCATTAAGCAAGTTAAGCAACTAACGGCAGTAGGGCAAAGTTTAAGAGTCTTATTAAATATAAAAATATCCATTTTAGTATTGGATATACCTTTTATTGCATATATAATGAAAAAGACAGGCTATAGAACCATAATAGATAAAAAAATTAGGAAAATAGCTCCTACTATTGTAGGGATTATGTTATTTGCAGTATTGATATCCTTAAATAGTAAAGGATACTTAGTCACAGTAAAGGCTCAAGAACTATATACCTATCATATAGTAGATATAACTGATACAATATTAGGTAAAAATAAAGTATTAAAGGAAGAAAATATCTTAAGAGATGAAGATATAGAAGAGCTAAAATCAAGGGCTAGATTAAAGGAAGGAAAACACACAGGATTAGGTAAGGGAAAAAAATCTAATAGTATTACAAATAGAAGGATTGCAGGATTTTGTTATAGATTTACAATACAATGGACAAGAGATAACTCCAAACTTAAATAAATTAGTTCATGATAAATCATCATTATACTATGATAACTATCATCAACTACTAGGACGAGGTAATACATCTGATGCAGAATTTGTATCCAATAATAGCCTACATCCATCTATGGAGGAACCAACATATACCAAATATGAAGACAACACTTTTTATGGTCTACCTTGGTTATTAAGGGACAATGGATATACTGCATGGGTATTTCATGGATATGAAAAAGAGTTTTGGAATAGGGAAAAAGCCTATGTAAATCAAGGGTTTCAAAGATTTGTATCTGAAGAAGACTATGAATTTGAAGAAGTCCTAGGATTTGGGATAAGGGACGAGGACTTTTATGCTCAAACCATAGAATATCTAAAGGAATTAGATAATATAGATGAAAATCCATTCTATGCCTTTATCATAAGTTTATCTAGTCATACCCCCTTTAAAATGCCAGAGGAATATAATGTACTAGATATAAAAGAAGAACATAGGGACAATATGATAGGTGATTATTTCCAATCTATTCATTATGCAGATAAGGCCTTAGGGGGGGAATTTATAGATAATCTTAGAAAAGAAGGTCTATACGAAGACACAGTTATAGCCCTATATGGAGATCACTTTGCCATATCCGCAGCTCAAGAAGTGGAAGCTCCTTTAATGACTGAGTTATTAGGTAGAGAATATGATTTTGATGAAATGATGCATATACCTTTAATAATCCATATACCTAGAGGAGAAATAGGGGGGGAAATCATATCTACCTTAGGAAGTCAAATAGATTTTTATCCTACTATAGCCAATATAATGGGATATGATAATCTGAAGGGTCTAGTATTTGGCAGAGACTTAACTAATTATCAAGGCTATACCTATATAGCACCTCAAACCTATATGTTAAAAGGCTCCTTTATAGATGATGATATACTCTTTGAAATATCTAGGGATGGAATCTTTGAACATAGTAGAGCTATAAATAGAAATACTAGGGAAACTATAGACTTAGAAGAAGTAAAGGAAAAGTCCCAAAGGGTAATAGAAGAAATAGATAAATCCAACTATATATTAAAAACAGATTTTCTAAAGGAGTGGGAAAAATAGATGAAAAGCCAAAAAAAGGATTACAATAATTACAGCAATCGCTTTACTAGTAATGCTAGCACTAAATAATATAACCTATGCTACAAGCTCCAACTATACTGAAGAAGATTATAAGACGTTGCTACAAGACTATATGATATTAAAGATAAAAAATGAAGCATTAAATGATGATAAAGCAAAGTTGGAACAAAGGATAAAGGAAATGGAAAGATATGCAGATTTTTTAGGAAGAATAGTTAGACAAGGAGAAGCAAACCAAGTCCCAGTCCTATTATATCATCATATATTACCTAAGGACGATTTAGAGGGATATCGTTGGAATAATAATGATAGTGTAGTATCCTTGGAAAGCTTTCAAGCACAAATGAAATACCTAAAGGATAACAACTATTATACAGCCACCTTAAAGGATTTAGAAAGATTTATAAAAGGCGAACAAAAACTACCAAAGAAAACAGTAGTCATAACCTTTGACGATGGATATTTAAGTAATTTAGTACATGCATATCCTGTAATGAAGGAATATGGTTTTAAAGGTACTATATTTGTAATAGGAGATAGTGAAAAAAAGAGAAAAGGAAGAATATGATCCTGCCACTACTCAAAGGATTTATCTTCCAGAAGCAGAAGAATATTCAGATGTATTTGAATATGGCTGCCATACCTATGATTTTCACTTTATAGAAAATGGACAAACTATGTTGGAAGTATTAGATAAAGAGTCTATAAAAGAAGATTTAGAAAAAAAGTAAAAAAAACTTTTAAATGCAACGGCCATAGCATATCCCTTTGGTAAATATAATGAAACCACTATAGAAGCAGTACAAGAGCTAGGATATACCCTTGGATTTACAGTGAAATCAGATTATGTAGTTCCAAAGATGAGTTTATATGAAATCCCTAGATTTATAATAGGTCCTAGTACTCCTATGGAGGAGTTTATAAATATTGTGAGTAAGCACCCTAGTTCCCAAATCAGATTTTGAATTTCGCTAGAAAGTATAGCAAATCTTTCAGAGTCAGTCCTTATTTTTATAGCTTTATCTATTTAAGTAAATAGATAACTCAGTGATTTAATAAAAATGTAAAATAGGTCCTTTAGTATTTTTCACTATTCACTATTAGTTGTTCACTGTTAACTGTCATTAAAGAAAGGGTGATATAGGGTGTATAGGAGTAGATTAAACAAATTTATAATATCTTTATTAATAGGAATTATGGTACTAGCTTTACCTTTACAAACATATGCTGAAATAGAAAGAATAGATAAAGAATATTATAATCAGATCTTAAAAATAGTAGAAGAAAACTATGTAGATAGAATACCAAAGGAGAATCTAAAGGGAAGTATTAAAGATATATTTAATAATTTAGATAATCATAGTGACTACTATAATAAGGAAGAGTATTCTAAACTACAGGAAGTATTAAATGGAAATTTTGTTGGAATAGGTGCTTATATAACAGAAGAAAATGGGTATATAAAGGTAGTAAGACCTATAAAAAAAATAGTCCAGCGGAAAAAGCAGGACTATTACCTGGAGATATAATTTCTACAGTTGATGGCAAAATCACAAGGGGAATGACAGCAGATGAAGCTACAAAGTTAATTAAGGGAGAAAAGGACACAGTAGTCAATTTGAGAATTAGAAGTGGCAATGTGACAAAAATCCGTAATATACAAAGAAAAGAAATACAGATGAATCCAGTATATTATGAAGTAATAGATGGCATAGGTTATATAAAATTAGATCAATTTACTAATACATCCTATAAATATATTTCAGAAGCCTTAAGATATATGGACAAGAATAATATAGAAAAAAAACAGTCCTAGATCTAAGGGATAATCCAGGAGGATACCTAGATCAAGCCATAAACATTGCCAACTTATTGGTGCCTAAAGGACCAGTAGTCCATATTAAATATAAAAACCAAGGCATAGTAACCTATAATTCTTATTTAGACAAAGTAAAGTATAATCTAGTAGTCCTAGTGAACGAAAATTCAGCTAGTGCATCAGAAATATTAGCAGGAGCAATTCAAGATAGAAAAGCAGGAAAAATAGTAGGGGGGGCCCCTACCTTTGGGAAAGGAACAGTTCAAGAAGTAATTACACTACCTAAAGGGGGGGACGGAATCAAATTAACAGTGGCAGAATACTTTTCTCCAAAGATGAGAAAAATAAATGGTAAAGGAATCACACCACATATAATAGTAGAAAATCTAGAGGGAGAAGACAGCCAACTAAAGACAGCTTTAGAACTACTATCATATTTGTCATTCTGATTGAAGGGAAGAATCTATTCCTTAACAAATTTGTAACACAACTGTAATAGTATTTTCTCCAAAAATCAGGTATACTATTAGTAGATTGAAAATAGCAATCAACTTGGACCAATATTACAAGTTTGTTACAAACTGGTAATTGTAGTTGACCCAAAATAGGGTTGATGCTATAATACTTTGTAGAGTGCAATATTTATAGTTGAATTGCAGCTATAAAGTGCAACAAAAAAAACAAATTTTTAAAGGAGGCTATACAAAGATGAAAAGAATCCTATCATTAACATTAGCATTAGTGATGGTTTTAGGAACTTTCACTGCAGTATTCGCAGCTGAACCAACAGTTGAAGAAGCAGCAGGCGCGTTCCTAGAAAAAGTAGGCGTTCTTTTAGGTGACGACGAAGGCGATTTATTGCTTGGTGAAAACCTAGAAAGACGTGACGCAGTAATATTATTAAGCAGATTATTAGAGGAAGAGGAAGTTGCGAAAGAATTCCCAACTTCAGAAGAAAGTCCTTCATGGACAGATGCAAGAACAGATGCATATTATGTACCTTTCTTCGCATGGGCAGAAGCTAATAAATACTTTGAAGGAAATGACGATGGTACATTTGCTCCAAGAGAAGCTATAACAGCTCAAGAATATGCTCTAGTATTATTAAGAGCATTAGGATATGAAGCAAGTGGTCATGATGCATGGAAAGCAGCTTTAGAAACTGCTAAAGAATTAGGATTATTAGTAGATGTAGAAGTTAAAGACGCTGACAAAGTTTTAAGAGGACAAATGGCAGTAATGACATTAAACGCTCTTGGAAC
>JMBV01000540.1_pt1 | contig 11310 bp, 16 predicted proteins | sample 616531 | NCBI WGS metagenome assembly JMBV01 (sample SAMN02727904, study PRJNA239997) | anaerobic digester metagenome | biome: anaerobic digester; isolation source: mesophilic anaerobic digester inoculated with municipal waste water sludge... | place: Germany: Bielefeld University, CeBiTec ... | reverse complement strand
CTAGATACAAAACTGTATTGTAAACAGAGAGTTAATGCTGTAAATGATAATCCCATTGCCATAGCAAATTTATAATCTTTTCCTGTTTTATATATATAGAGATTCATAAAAGTTGCCACTATAGCAATGATCCCTAATATTAACCACATAATTATACCCCCATTATGTTTTGATTTGAGATGAACTTAAATCTACTAATGTATACTAACTATCGAATTTTATATAATAAAATCTTTTTTTCATCTAAATCTAGCAATCCTATACTATAGTTATTAGTATATCTATCTATTTCTTCTCCCTTAAATACTCTCTTTATTTCCAAACCTATCTATATATATCCAATATCCATTTCTATACTCTTCATTTCTAATCTTATAGCTAAATCAGAGTGATAACTTTCGCATCCATATAACATAGTATTTAGCTCCTCTGGTATAGGGGGGTTTTAGTCCAATGGCCTTCTGGGGGGGCTTTTAAAAGTTTATCTATATCTATATCTTTTAATTCTGCCCTCCCTAATGCTACACCATCGCCAAAAATCCGCCATGACTATCTGTATAATAGAAATGCAAGTTATATGGTATTTTAGTTTCTAGGTCTTTAGCTATCTTTCTATTAACTTTTGTCTTTTTAAGAAAGAATACACTAAATATTATTAGTAAAATTAAGCCAATAATAATTTGTTTTTTTTATACTTCATATTTTCATGCCCCTTAGTTTTATTTTGTGAAAGATCAAAGTTCACCTACCATTGATTTACATATTATAGAGAACATGTCTTATCTATATAATAAATCTAATACTACTAATGTTTATTTTAATAGCTTTAATTCTTAATATATAAATTAGTTTAATAATAAATAAAATAAAATTCATTATGCACAAAGCAAACATTTTGTTGTCCCAAATTTTGAAATATCAGATAGTACTACCTATAAAAATACCACTAGTTGGCATTCCAGCAAAGAATATAATAGTATAATATACTATTATATTACATATTTCTTATAACACTATTCTAGCTAAATCACTTTATTCTTTTATTTCTAATTTGACATTTTTTTATTAAACTAAATACCTTTTCCTTATCTTTTATATTAAATTTCATAATAACCAGTCCTTTACTACTTTGGGCTTCTAACCTTATATGTTCTGCTATTTTTATTTTTACCACTCTAAAATCTTCATATTTTAATAGTTTAATATTATTAAACCCACGCCCTCCATGATTAAATATAATTCCCTCTTTATTTAGTCCTTCTGCTTTAGCAAATAATATAAAAAAATATACTTGCAAGTATTGATAAAATATATCCTTTAAATCCCTCATTAGTTTTATAAGCTATAAGTAAAAATATAATAATACTGGAATACATTACTATTTTTCTTCCTATAGAATCATATGAGTGAAGTATGATTTCTTTATTAATTTTATAAGCCCTTAAAATACCATATATTACTAGTATTAAAAATATTATTTCTGTTATTATGTTCATTATTTTATCCCCCCCTCTAATGATTTTATGGTATATATTGTTCTTCAATTTTTGTTACATAGCCACCCTTTGTATATATATGATATAGAGGCTTATAATTTAAGCTCTCATTATGCTCAATAAATTCTTTCTTTGTAAGAGATATATGATTTGATAGCTGATTCCAGTCTAATGTCAAATACTCAGTATCATCTGATACATCTAAGGCTGTGGTATAGGTATCCCTATTATAAATATAAAATCCTGAAGGCATATCAATATTTATATCTATATTCAGTTCTGCTGCTCTTTCTTCATCTTCTTGAGTTAAAAACTCTACCCTGTCTAAATGAAACAATCTTTCATCCAAAGTCATCTTAGTTATATATCCTATATAATGACTCTCCGGTGTTGTCAAAAATCATCAATAGTAGCTGGATTTATGACTATTAAGTCATCCTTCTTAACTAATCTTTGCCCTAAGATATTTATTATATAATCATATCCCACCTCAATAGGGTCTAATAGTCCCTTGTTCTCTCCATTATAGGCCTTTTCCTGTAAATTATCATAATAAGCGTGTATTTTTATATCTACATCTTTTTGGGGGGGTTCTGGAACTTCATGATATACATTCCCATTGCCATCCATCCATCTCTCCACTGCCCATATACCAGTATCACCTTGTATTACTGGCTGGGATAATAGAAGTTGAGATGTTTCACCTGTTGATAATGGAAATTTTATAACTACATGATTGCCCTCATAGGTCTCATTAGATAATAAACTCATATTTTCTAACATAATACGAATTGCTATTTCCTGTGATACCAATGTGTTCATATCAAATTCTAAAGCATTTGCATTTCCCAAATATATTAATTTATCATTCTCATAGGTAAATACTAAATTAGGTTTACCCATACTACTGTCTTCTGTTATCCAACCATCTACAACTTGCATTCCACCTGCTATCATTACTCCATCTAAGTTTTCAGGTTTCAATCTATACTCTAATCTCCACAGCTCCACAATAGATGGAAGTATATTATCAAATGTTGATAATTTTTCTAATTTAGTAATCTTTTTATCTGTAAATTTGAACTCTCCCCCCCATTCAGCATTTTCATACATTTCAATTTCCCTATCTATATATTCCCATGCATAGTCCTCCACAGTCTTTTTTTTCTTCAAGTGGATTGCTTAATAATCCTATAGCCAATACTATAACTATAATAATGGAAACTATTATAATCCAAAACCTAGGCTTTTTATAGTTTAATATGTTTTTAATTCTTCCCTTTGTGTTGTTCTCTCCAAAAGCAATAGGTGAACCCCCTACTATTCTTTTTCCAACAGATAATGATAATAAAGAGTGGGAATAATCCCTCTTTATTCCATATCCCATTTCCTTTATTACAGATTCATCACAGGATAATTCTATATCTTCACTCATTAGATAAAATGCTAGCCATACTAAGGGGTTAAACCAATGAATAGTTACTACTAAAAAAAGCTACAAATTTTATTATATGGTCTTTCCTTTTAATGTGGGTTTCTTCGTGCTTAATAATATATGGTTCTTCAGTTTTAGAAAGGTTATTGGGTAGATATATCTTAGGACTTACTAATCCAAAAACAAAGGGTGTCTTTATACTAGCTATTTCATAAATATTATCATAAAGGTGAGTTGCTGACCTTAAATTCCTTGAAAGTCTTAATGTAGCAAATACACTATAGATTAATAGTACTACTAATCCTAGCATCCATATTGCACTACCTATTGCAAGCCAAATTTGCATAGGATTTACACTTGCTCCCACAACAGGGCAGGTAATATTCTATTTACTGCGCCATCAATGACCCTAATACCACTTTCAATCTGTGGTACCTGTGTATATGCTATATCCTCAGGTATGGTCTTTGTATTAATTGATATTAGACTAAATATGCTTTCAAAAGAAAATGGAAATACCAGCCTAAAAAATCCTATCCCCCAAAGTCCATAGGAAAATATTTTAGGTGCTTTTTCAAAAATAATCTAACTACTATAATAAATAAGATAACATAACTGGAAGTAATGCTCATATTGATAATGTGCAAAAACAATTTATCCATTACATTCCCCCCCTTATGTTCATTTATTAATTTCTGTAATTCTTCAACTTCATTTTTACTAAGCTTTTTCCTTCTTGTAAATGCTGCTAAAAATCTAGGTAAAGAACCATCAAAATTTTCTTCAACAAATATTTTACTCTGTTCTCCATAAAAATCCTCTTTTTTTAATTAATGCTTCTACTACACTATTATTATTTCGAACTATCTTCTTTTCTTCAAGCCTCTTTAACATTGTATAAGTAGTAGATTTTTTTCCAATTAAATTTTTCTTTACAAATCTTTACTAATTCTGGTGACCTAATAGGCTCATTTTTCCATATTATATCTGCCAAATTCTCTTCTGCTTCAGTAAGTCTATATTCAACCATAATAACAGCTCCTCTCAGTCTACAATATATAGACCTTATTAATTATAGTCTATGCTTTGTAGACTGATTTGTCAATAGATTTTAAAGCTAAAGTTATCTATTTATAATCTCCTAATTTCTTTAAGGACTTTTCCATTATTTCCTCTATGGAAGCTTTACCATCATAATATTTTAAGAATATAACATGTCTATCCTTCCTAAGTAAAAGATATATAGTATCATTTTTTTTAACTCCATAAGAGCTTATATTATTTTCTATTTTTATCTTTTTTTAATCCAGTTCCATAATTAATATTTTCTCTTTTCAAAATATCCTTCTCTAATCCTTCTGCAATAAAATCAAATCTTCCTAAATAATAATCTACTATTAGCAAGGCAGTTGGTTTACTATATATACTAATTCCATTATAGATTTCTAATCTTTCTATTAAGCTATAATTCTTTGGTATAAGTACATTCCAATTTTTACGTATCATATTCCTATAATCATTATTGCCTTCAAACATTCTACTTTCATCATACTTATTATCCGCCTTTTCAATATCTGCAATTGTAATCATGGGAAGATTATTTAAATCATCTACTAAATTTAAATTCATATTTTCATTTTTAGATACTTTATTAAGTATAATTATAATAGCAAAGAAGATTATTAAAACAGAAGTTACTCTTTTTATAATAAATCTTCTATTCATTAGATAATAATCTCCTTCATGCCTTAGAAACTCTCCTGTTTCTAAGATTTTTTTCTACTTTCTTTAGATTTCTGCGGGTTCTTATTCTATTTATAAGTGGAATTATTGTAAAAATATATAACCATATATTTCATGTTCTTTAGACATAGATAGATAAATGCCATTATTTGTTTTTATCTTCAAAAAAAACTATGCCTATTAACAAAACAATAGCTAGTGTCTCAAAGATCATATTTACATAAGGGTTCTTTATCTTATTTCCCTGAGAATCTATTATTGCAAGCCTTTGAGCTTCAGAATTTGAATATAGTTCATTTAAATTGGAACTTTTTTTCAGAAGAAAAAAATCAAATAAACATCACTGTCATCTATGAAATGCCATCCTTCATCTTTACGTAATTTAATTTTCATTTCTTTTCATCTTTTTTTTGCCAAATCAATTCTATAATTTAAATTTTTAGGGTCCCCTCTTGAAAATAGAGAAAGAATCTACCTATTTTTCTAAATGTAGCCCTTCTCTAGACATATCTGAAAAATATTCTTCACATTCTTCAATATGAGATAAGTCTCCCCAAAAAAAACTTTCTTATATTTTTGTTCATAAACTACCCCTTTATTTTCCAAATTATATTTTAAAATGTATAATATTATCATAATAAGTAATTATTTTGCTATTTCATTTCTTTAATAATCATTATACTATAAATTATGGTATATAAATGAAAATATTATTTCATAAACAAAAATACTGGACAAGTAAATATTTACTTATCCAGTATTTTAAAACCTAATATTATTCTATACTATTTTGAATTTCCTCTACCATTTTCATAGTTCCTGTAATTCCACCTGATGATACATACCAAACATGGGCATCTAAATAGGTTATATTTGCGTTTTTATATGCTGTAGTAGATTTTATTAAATCATTTTTGATAACTTGTTTAGCCGATATATCTTCACCTGCAACTGCTGCTCTATCCATAACATATATCCTGAATATGTAAAAATTCATTTGAATCTATTATCATTTGCATAAATGAGGATATGCTTTGAAATAAAGTGCCAAGTACTAATCCTACCAATAGTAAAATCATTATATTGTTTTTTTTCTTTTTGAAATAAAAATCTATACAATAATGATGAAAAAGCTATGGAAGCTCCTGTAATTATAATAGCCTCTATTTTAGGTATTCTTCTAGTAAGTAAATATCTCCAATTATTACCATTTAATCCTATAACAATAAATAATAAAATTAATATAATTGATATAGTCCCCCCCAAAATGGTCACCATATTAGGCACAATAAGCCCTAAAAATGTTATCCTTCCTACTGTTATAACCACTAGGGAATAAATCAAAGCAACTATACTAACTCCTATATTAACAACCCTATTATAATTTAATCCTAAATTTGCAGAAAAATCTTCTCCCATACCTACAACTGTAAACTTATTTGCATATAAAAATGCCAAAATAACAAGAGGTATACTTATGTATAATAATTCATATCTCCCTTTTATTGTCATTGAAAAAGCCATGTAGAGATATTTTGAACAAGATCAAATCTATATGCGAAAAAGGTTGTAAAAGAATCTATAATATTTCCAAGCATTATTCCTATTAGAAGAATAAAAACTATATTTTTAAAATTTAGAACATCTTTAATTCCTATATCCTTTAATCTAGTAAATATAGAAATTAAAGATAATAAAATCAATATTATAAATAAATATCGCTTTTTCATCCCTATCCCCCTATCATTTTGTGTATTGTAATTTATGTGTTTATTGAATATAAATATTTAATATGCTATAATTGATATTGATAATCACTATCAACAAGCATACCAGTTTATTATTAATATATCTTTGAATATATTTGCATTTTTATTATTATTTTTAGACATTTGATAAATGAGTATAAAACTTGACATTTAATAAGCACATTAATGAAGTAATTAAGAAGTTTTTTTTATTAACAGATGTTCCAGTTATATCCTTTAAGTTAAATGGTAATGAGATATCTTCCGTTGGATATAATGATAAATTAGAGAAAATGCTTTATACATATAATATTTATGAAAAGATGATGAAAGAAGTTTCTAATAACAAGGAAAATACTACATTTACAATACCTGGACAAAAAAATATCTATTATATTGGCTGCTCTATTTGTCCTAAAAATTTTTACAAAGGTGTATTTATTCTAGGCCCTTGTTCTACTATTAAAAGCAATGATGCTAATATTCCTTTCAAACCATTAAAAATAAAACAATATCTTATTCATATTTTAAGAATAATATGGAAGGAATATAAAAATGAAATCGGCATGACTTTTACTGAATTTTTAAATAAAATTAGAATAGAAAAAAAGTAAAGAATTATTATTAGAAGATAAATATTCTATATTAGATATAGCTCTAATGGTTGGATTTAATAATCAAAATTATTATAATATAATGTTTAAAAAAATTACTAACCAAACACCACTTGAATTCAAAAGAAATGCCCATATATAAAGGAGCAGCCTTTAATAAGCTGCTCCTTCAATTAACTTTTCTTCAATTTCTTTATGCACTTCTCCTGCTAAAGATAAACCATTATTATTTACCAATTATTCCATTCATTTAAACCTTTTTTTTGTTCCTATTAAGGAAAATTCCGTGTGACTACATCTTTGTAAAGTAACTACAACAATCTCTGGTCTATTAAATATTCTAATTGGTATTACACTATTACCAAGTCCTCTACTAACAATAAGGGTAGATTGATTTTGAACATATTTACCACTTGTATATTTAGGAAAGAAACCTTGGTCTGGAGCTACTAATCCTCCAAGATAAGGTATTCTAAATTGTCCACCATGAGCATGACCAGAAAAAAAATAAGATCTATATTCTCATTTGCATATAAAATAAACAATTCCGGTCTATGGGAAAGTAAAATTTGAAAAACAGAGTTATCTGATAATTTCTCCAGTTGCTCCTCTAATTTAGAGGAATTTGTTCCTTCCATATAGCTAGATGTTAAAAAGTCTGGATCCGATAATCCTAATATCTCTATACTTTTTTTCTCCTTTTATTAATTTATCTTTAGTATCATCTATTAATCTTACTCCACAGTTCAATAGCTCATTCTTAATATTAATATATTCTCCAGACCAAGCTTCATGATTTCCAGAAACATAATATACAGGTGCAATTTTAACAGCACCTTTTATAAAAACCAATGCAGTATCTAAATCATATTTTCTCCTATCAATTAAATCACCAGTAACAACTATTACATCTGGAGCAACTTTGTCAATTTCCTTTAATAACCTTCTCTGTCCCTTGCCAAATTCTTTATTGTGTAAATCTGAAATTTGAAGGATTTTATACCCATTAAATTCATCTGGCAATTTAGAATTACTATGGCTTATTTCCGTTATGACTATATCATTATTTTGCCAAAAGAAAAATATTAAAATACTTATAACTATAAATATAATATTAAGATATTTATGGTTCTTTTTGTGTTTAATTAACATATTTCACATCCTACTATACATAATTGCTTTCCCTTTGTTATAATACAAATATTATAACATTTAGACTGCCCTATTTCATCTTAATTTTATAAAAACAAGTATATTAAATAAATTATAAATAAAAATTTGAAAAAGTCAAAAAAAGAACTCTTAAATAGAGTTCTTTATGAATATACTTTTATTATTTCTAATGCTAATTTTGAAACATTTTCTAAATCTTTAATATAAATGTGTTCTTCTAATGTATGAGGTTTTCTTTCTCCAATTCCTAAATTAACTGCGGTTATCCCATTTGCATTTATTACATTAGTATCACTCCCACCACCAGATGATGTAACCTTGGGATTTAAGCCAATATTTGAACATGCAACTTTAACCTTTTTTTACCACTTCATCTTCTTCATCTACTTTAAATGCTCCATAAGAATTAATAACTTCTACTTCAACCTGTCCACCATATTTATTTGCAGCATCTTCACAACATTTAATCATATGATCTGTTTGTTCCCTTAATTTATAATCATTTAAGCTTCTAGCTTCAGCTTTGAAGATTGCTTCTTTAGGCACTATATTAGTTGCATGTCCACCGGATATAATGCCTATATTTGCAGTAGTAACTTCATCTATACGAAGCAGCTTCATATTGCTAATAGCTTCACTAAGCATTTGTATTGCACTAATTCCATTTTCTGGAGCAACACCTGCATGGGCTTCTTTTCCTATAAATTTAGCATTAATTTTGTTTTGAGCTGGACCCTGAATAATTATTTCACCTGGTTCCTTACTACTATCTAAAACAAAAGCACTTTTAGCCTTAAGCTTAATATAATCTAAATTCTTAGCTCCAAATAAGCCGCCTTCCTCATGGATAGTAAAAGCTACTTCTATATCACCGTGGGGGGGAATATCCTTCTCCAATATTACTTCTAAAGCTTCCATTATAGCAGCTATCCCTGCTTTATCATCAGCTCCTAAAATAGTAGCACCATCACTATATATTACTCCATCTTTAATTATAGGTTTTATACCTATACCTGGAGATACAGTATCCATATGTGCACTAAATAATATGGTTTCTCCATCTGTATTCCCTTTTAATCTGCCAATTAAATTGCCAGAATTGCATCCTACTTTGCCACCAGCATCATCCATTGTTACTTCTAAACCTATTTTCTCCATTTCCTTCATTAAAAAAACTTGCAAATTTTAATTCACTTTTAGTTGGACTATCAATTTTAACATATTTTAAAAATCTATTTATCAATCTGTCTTCGTTTATCATATATCTTTCTCCTTTCATTGAAAAATATGAGGCCAGTCAGCCTCATATTTTAAATTTTTACTACTATATATGGATAAAAGCACCAGGACCAAGTGGAAGATTAAGAAAATACCAAAATGCCATTAAACCTGTCCACCCAATTAAAAATACTATTGAATAAGGTAACATAGTAGATATTAATGTACCTATTCCGCTGTCTTTATCATATTTTTGAGCAAACATAATTATCATGGCAAAATAACTCATTAGAGGAGTTATAATATTAGTTGTTGAATCCCCCCCTATTCTAAATGCAGTTTGCGTAAGTTCTGGACTAAGTCCCAGTCTCATCATCATAGGTACAAATATTGGCGCCATTATTGCCCATTTAGCAGATGCTGATCCCATAAATAAATTTAAAAATGCTGAAACAATTATAAATCCTACTATTAATGGAAGTCCTACAAATCCAATTTCTTCTAGAAAATATGCACCTTTTACCGATAAAATCGTTCCTAAATTTGTGTAACTAAAGTAATTTATAAACTGAGATGCAAAAAAATGCTAAAACTAAATATCCTCCCATTCCTTTCATAGCTTCAGTCATAGCTTTAACAAGATCATTACTATTCTTAATTTTACCTACTGTTTTGCCATATACATAACCTGGAATTAAGAATAATAACAAGATCAATGGCATAAGTCCGCCCTTCATAAACTCATTAAGGGTCATTTTACCAGTATCTTTTTCTAATGTCTTAAATACAGCATTTGGTGTAAACATTAATAATCCCATTATTGCAACAAATATTAATAGTGCAATACCAGCATTTCTTAAACCCTTACTTTCTAAAGAAGAAATTTCTTCCTTAGAAGGCATATATTCTCCAGTATATGTTCCTAAATTCTTTTCAACTATTTTTTTCTGTTACTAAAGTGCCTAATATAATTAATAGAAAAGTTGACACTATCATAAAATACCAATTTGCTGTAGCATTAATTTGGTAATCAATTCCTACACTAGTTAAAGCTTCATTAGTAATCCCAGCTAACAATGGATCTGTGGTCCCAATTAATAAATTCGCTGAATATCCTCCAGATACACCAGCAAAAGCAGCAGCTAATCCTGCTATAGGATGACGCCCTGCCCCTGCAAATACAATAGCCCCCCTAAAGGTATTACAACTACATAACCTGCAGTAGATGCAATATTAGACATAATACCTGCAAATACAACTATGGCAGTTAAAAGTCTAGGATTAACTCCTATTATTAATTTTTTTAAAGAAACATTTAATAAACCTGACCATTCAGCTACACCTACTCCTAACATAGCTACAAGCACCGTACCTAAAGGAGCAAATCCAGTAAAATTCTTTGTAGCATTATTAAAAATATACCTTAGCCCATCTGCATTTAATAAAGATACTGCGGTTTTAGTTACTTCTTCTCCTGATTTAGCATCAAAATAAGTTACAAAAACTCCTAATTTTGCAACTATTCCTGATATAACTATAATTAGTAAACTTAATATTACAAATATCATTGCTGGATGTGGTAAAGCATTACCTATTTGTTCTACTTTCTTAAGAAAACCCTTTACTTCTTGTTGATTTTGAACCTTTGTATTACTATTTGCCATAATATCCTCCTTATAACTAGAATAATTCTTAAAATGTTAATTATTAGTCATCTTTTTTTTATAAATGGTTCAATAAACAAATATAATTGTTTTAAAATATCGTTTACCCAACCACCACTTTAATACTATCCTCCTTTACTGTTTTTTTTATATTACCATGTATATAATATGCAAATTCCGTGCCAGTACTGAAACCCTATTAGAATTTAAAATAAAAAC
>JMBV01000539.1_pt1 | contig 11380 bp, 16 predicted proteins | sample 616531 | NCBI WGS metagenome assembly JMBV01 (sample SAMN02727904, study PRJNA239997) | anaerobic digester metagenome | biome: anaerobic digester; isolation source: mesophilic anaerobic digester inoculated with municipal waste water sludge... | place: Germany: Bielefeld University, CeBiTec ... | reverse complement strand
CGAAAGGTGGTTTTCATACTGTTCTATTGTAGCCTATAAACTCTCTGTCTCCAGCAAGAATGTCAAAATGTGCATATGTTTTATGCCTTGTGTGCTGCGATTGATCGGATCCATTGAGATGATATATTTCGGGTAGTTGTCTTTTATGTCCAGCAGGGGCGATATCTCGCGATTGAAGGTGGCTTCATCACTCATGATATAGCTCACCTGAACGTATAGCTTTTGTTCAGCTTTTTCCGCGACGAAATCAACTTCCTTTTCGCCAACTTTACCAACTGTTACATCAAACCCCCGTCTTAATAGTTCCATAAAAACAATGTTTTCTAGAATGAGATGGATATCCCTAAAGTTTTCGCCATAAACCGCCTGACGTATGCCATGATCAGCAAGGTAATATTTTTCATCTATTTGCAGAATGCGCTTACCGCGCAAATCTTGTCGTTTTGCAGGATAAAACAAGCAAGCGTCCAGGGTGGCTTTAATGTAGTTAATGACCGTTTCGGGCGCGACCGCGCGATATTCATTTTTTTAAATAGGCTGAAATGCTGCGGGCTGAAAATGGATTGCCGATGTTTGACATCAAAAACAGAATAACCCGTTGTAACAGGTCAACATCGCGGATATTGTGTCGGCTAACAATGTCCTTAACCACAACTGACGCGTAAAGATCTTTTAAATATTGTTTTGAAGGTTCCACGTCAAAGTCGAGATGATGCAAAAACGGCATTCCGCCAAGATTGATGTACAAATTAAAGGCGGCGTCTTTATCCAGCTTTAATGGTGTGTGTTCAAGTAGTTGTGTGAACTCTAGAAATGAGAAGGGGTAAATTTGAAATTCCACATATCGACCAGCCAGGTAAGTTGCCAGTTCTCCGGATAGGAGCGAACTGTTGGAGCCGGTGATGTAAATGTCGGAATTAAAGTCAACGCGCAAGCTGTTAACCGCCCGTTCCCAATTTTGGACTTCCTGAATTTCATCCAGGAAAATGTAAACTTTTTTTATTGCGATCAAACGGTTGATTTTGAAGTTCGTGGATTAAGTCCTGATCGTCGCGGATATGCATGGCTTTTGCGGATTCAAAGTTGAGCGTGAAGATTTGAGAGGGCGCAATACCTTGCATGATAAGGCGGTCCTGGATTTGTTCAAGCAAAACAGACTTTCCGCTTCTGCGCAATCCAGTAAGCACTTTTATAATCGGTTTGTCAATAAATGGTTCGATTTTTTTTAGATAGTTCTCTCGGATAATCATGACACACCTCGCTTGTGTCAGTTATAACTGACAAAATGAAAAAAAATCAAGAAAGTGTCAGATATAACTGACAAAAATCAGAAAATAAGAAACCTGTCAGTTATATCTGACAGGTTTCGTGTACTTTCTCTGTAACAAAGCTGGTTTTATACTTTAAGTGCTCCGCTGACCTTAGTTGTGATACTCATCGCGCAGGGCCTGGAGCTTGCTTTTCTCTGCCTGGCTAAGTGGTTTGGGCAAGTGTATTTGCACTTTGGCCAGGATATCGCCTTTTTGATCTGACTTGCGCAAGGAAGGCATGCCTAAGCCCTTGAGCCGAAAAGTTTTCCCGCTATCGGTCCCCCCCGATGGAATGTTGAGTTTAACGGGTTTCTCCATCGTGGGTACCGTCACCTCACCGCCCAGCGCGGCAGTATAAAAATCTACCGGAATTGTCAACAGCAAATTATTTCCTTTGCGGGTAAAAACTTTGTGCGGGAGCACTTTGATGAGCAAATACAGGTCCGCGCCATCGGCTTGACCACTCAGGCGTACTTTTGAACCGGTATCTACGCCGGCAGGGATGCTGGCATTAATCATGCGCCCATCAGAGAACCTAAGGCTGCGTTGCGTGCCACGGTAGGCTTCTTCAAGGGTGATTTCAGTTTCATGTTCAACATCACGACGGGCGGGTGCTTGTGTACGGTAGCTGCGACCACCTTGTGAATAGCTGGTCTCTGTGCCCGGACTAAACCCACCACTAAACCTCCGCCGAATAGCGAAGTGAAAAAGTCAGAAAAGCCACCCATTCCGCTAAAACTGCCCATACCACCGGGCATACCCATGCCGCCAAAAATTTCCTGAAACTCTTCGGGTGTCATCGTGCGGTAACCGCCGCCTTGTCCGGGTTGTTGTTGCCAGCGTCCCCAGTCAAAGCCACCCGGCTGACCGCCCGCGCGTTGGTATTGTTGCCATTCCGAGCCTAAATTGTCGTATTTCTGGCGTTTTTCGCTGTCTGAAAGCACCTGGTAGGCTTCGTTGACTTCTTTAAACATCTCTTCGGCTTTAGGGTCTTTATTCACGTCGGGGGGGTGATATTTGCGCGCCAAATCACGATAAGCCTTTTTTTATCTCATCGTCAGTTGCGGTTTTAGAAACACCTAAAGTTTTGTAGTAATCTTTATATTCCATATTAATTCCATTGCTAATTCAAGCTATTATCATGTTCATAATAGCAAATCAATGTATAAAGCGCGTTAATATCAAGCCAGCAAATGAGAGATCTTAGCCAAATTCTCCGCGCACTTCCGGCGGTAAGAGGGCAGCGATTTGGCTCATGATTTCGTGCCGGGCGCGGTTGACATCATCTCTGGAGGGGCGGTTGCCACCGTCAGCGATTTTTAGCGGGCCAAAAACTTTGCCGATTTTGGAAATGACGCGCGCTTTGCGTTTTTTTGTTGCGTATGGTGCCAAAAATATCCCAGTTATCTTCGCTATAGGTGCCGATGGCTAAAATGGGCACGCCCAGGCGAAGTGCTAAAAAGGCCGCGCCGGGTAAGGCTTCACGCAGGGGCGGTTTGTGCACATGACCTTCGGGCATAATCGCCAAAATGCCATCCTGTGCCAAAATGGCCTCCGCGGCACGAATAGCTTCCAGGTTGGCGGTGCCTTGCTGAATTTCAAGCGTTCGCCACAACCTTGGCAAAACCCTCAGGGCGACTGGCGCGTTGGGCATAACATGGTCCCCCCGATGAACTCCAAAGGATATTTGGTGCTATGAATGGGGGGGCTGATGGTGTCTAAAAAGTGGAAATGGTTGTTAACAATGAGCAATGGGCCCTTTTCGGGCAGGTTTTCCTGGCCTTCAACTTTAAAATTCAGCAAAATTGAAGCCAGAAATGCGATGCCGTTTCGCAAGATGGCACGGCGGGTGCGAAATCGTGGATAGGGGGGGTGTTTCTTTTGGTGTTCTTTGCGAAATTCTTTTCTTTTCATAGCAACCGTCCAGATGAGATGATATCTTATTTTACAATGATTAATGATTTTATGTGGAATTGTAAAAAAATGAATGTTCTGAAAGCAAATAACAGAAAAGGTTGAAGAAATGCGCTTTTAGGGCACTTAAAATATTGAACAAATGACAATAATGTGCTGAATTAATTTTGAAGAAATGACAGTTTATACAGAAATTGTTTTTGAACAAATGCACGTAAAAAAAAGTACAACATTTCCAAGGAAGTATCAATTCGTGTTGACTTTGCTGTATAATAGCCATCGTTTAGAAACGAGAGCTTATGATCCAAGATTCAAATACCACTTTAGAGCAGCCATCAGTGGCCACTGAACCAATTATTACGCCAAATGCCCAACCCGAACTGCCAGAAAAATGGCTTAATAACTACCTGCCGATGGGGGGGTGGGCAGATCCTTTCCATGCTCGGCTCAGGCTTGGTGCATTTCGCGCTAATTTGGTTTATTACCAAAGAAACCGGTTCGGCGATTACGCTTCTCATGGCGACTATCACGGGTGTCTTGCCCCCCCGTGTTATCTTAGGTCCGTTCGCTGGCGCGTTGGTAGACCGCTGGAACAGAAAACTAACCATGATTATCTCCGATGGTGTCATCGCTTTGGCAACGCTCTTGTTGGCCATATTGTTTGCTATCGGAAAAATCCAAATCTGGCATGTTTACGCTATTCTCTTCATTCGTTCCGTGGGGGGCGATTTTCCAGGGTCCCGCGATGAGTGCTTCGATTACGCTGATGGTTCCCAGAGAGCATTACACCCGATTGGCCGGTGTTTCGCATGCTGTGGACGGCATTATCACCATTGTGTCACCACCTTTAGGCGCGTTGTTGATGTCTTTGTTACCCATTCAGGCGGTGGTGGCAGTTGATATTGTCACCGCAGCGATGGCTATTCTTTTATTGTTTGCAGTTAAAATCCCGCAACCTCCCAAGCAGAAATCGGAAAAGGTAGCCACGAGCATCAAAACAGTCTTGACCGATGTCAAAGACGGCTTCGCCTATGTTATCAGCTGGAGGGGGGGTATTTTGCCGCCATGATTGGTGGGACGCTGATTAACATGGCCGCCACGCCATCCTTCAGCCTTTTGCCGCTGCATGTTGACCAGTTTTTCAGAAAGGCTCAGACGGACTGGCATTTCTCTATTCCGCTTTGGGCGTGGGCTCGATTTTAGGTGGACTGGCTCTAAGCGTATGGGGGGTGGCTTTAAACGCAAGATATTGACCATTGTAATGGGTATTTTTTTTCGATGGGTCTTTGCATGCTTGCATTTGGCTTCCTTCCTGCCCAGGGATATACCGTAGCTATTTTCTCATAGCGTTTTTGGTATCGCCAACGTGTTTGCCAACGGGCCACTTAGCGCGCTTTTTCAAGATAAAATCCCGTCAGAATTACAGGGGGGGCGCGTGTTTACGGTGATGGGTTCGCTTGTTCAAGCCACAGTGCCGATCGGCTTGCTGATTGCCGCGCCAATCGCCGAATGGCTGGGCATTTCCGCCTGGTTCATTATCGGTGGTATAGCTTGTGTTGTGCTTGCCATTGTCATGCTCTTGTATAAACCAATGGCAACGCTTGACTGGCAAGGTCCTGGCGGGGGGGAAATACTACCCGAATATCAGGACAGGGTTTAGTCTGTTCTCTCTTCCCCGTTATTCGTTTAATTTCCCGGGAAAACCTCGGGAAGATATCTACTCGCTAATATTTTGTTCGTTGAGTAAGGCCGCCAGTTCGCTGGTGCTATGCAGAATATGATGCGTGCCACTTTTGCGCAACTCTTTTTCGGTGCCGAAGCCACACAGAACAGAAAGCGACTGTGCTCCGGCAGCCAAAGCAGCGCGGACATCGGTTAGCGTGTCGCCGATCATCAGGCAGTTTTCGATGGGCACACCCAGTTCCGACGCGGCGAATAGCAGCGGCTCCGGGAAAGGCTTGGTTTTCTCGCAGGTCTGCGAACTGATAACAATGTCGAAATAGCTGTGCAAATCGTTCACGCGCAAAAACTTCTCCACAGTCACACTGTTCCGCGCGGAAACAACCGCAAAGGGATAGCGCTTGTGCAGGGCATCCAGCATGGGGGGGCGCACGCCAGGGATGACCGGGAAATCTTCAGGAACGGCTTTCTTTTTTTTCGCGCGCGGTGGTCTAAAAACCGTGCCAGGTGGCTGTCGACGCCAATATGGTCCAGAAACGCCAAAAAGCGGTTGGCAGGGGGGCCTGAAAAAAAACGCACCAGCTGGCGGGCGAATTTGTGCAGGCGTATCTCTTGGAAAGGCGGGCTAAGCCACGCCATGCGCGCGTAAATAGAAGCCACCATTTCGTCATCGCTGTCTGAAAGCGTGCCGTCGATATCAAAGAGCAAAGCCTTTATTTTTTTTCGCGGTCAAGGCTGGATTTGAAAACTGGTTTATCGGGCATGTTTTTTTACTCACTCAGGAAATCATAAAGCGACTCAAGGCCTTCAAGCGTTTCAGACAGGATGAGCACAAAACCCTTTTCATCGGTTTTGAAAAGCGCGCGAAGGTGCCATCTTTGCTGAATAAACCGTCATAACCTGGACTGCCAAACCGGAGCTTGAGCATCGCTGAAAAAGCGTTCCAGGCTTCCCGCTGGTCTTCTTCTGTATCCCAGGTCGTGTTCATGATAAAGAGAAATTCGTCCTGGCTTTCGTTTTTCAAAAGGGCGTAGGCGTCACCGCCCCAGCCTCAACGGCGGCCAGGGCGACATCTTCGTCGATTTGAAAGCGCTCATCGTAGCCTTTGCTGAGCATCAAATAACTGTCCCAGGCGCCCACAACGCCATCGTGGTCGATTTCCCAGTCCTCGCCCAGCGCGGCCAAAACGTCGGGCAAGTCGACCTTGACGGGCAGGTCATCGGGATAGCGCTCGGGGAACATGATTTGCTCCGCGCTGACGGGTGGTGTGGTGGTGAATGCTTCGTTGATGGTGTCAAAGCCGTTTATGCTATAAAGGTACTGAACAAAAGCGGTGCCTTGTTCATAAGGGAACATCATGGATGTGGTCAGATAAGCTGGCGCGGAGTCCAAAACATGGCTTTCGGTCTCTTCGAAACTGAGAATGAGTTCCATGATATCCGCGCGTGTGGCATGGTTTTCAAACCACAGGAACTGGCTTAAGTTGGCGTCACCTTCAATCAAGGCTTGAATGGCGAGACAACGCTCGGAGTCTTCCTGGCAATCATCTTCGTTGTAGCCAAGTCCGTTTTCGATGTCAAAGTTGGCATATTGCAAGGCGTGAACGTATTCATGGGCGTAGGTGAGGCGTTCGCTGATGCCAAATTCATCGCCTGCCACAACGACCATTTCGCGATCTTCAATTGTGTAAAAGCCCGCGATTTGCTCTGAATAAAGATCCTCAAGCAAGGTCTTCATTTCAAGCCCCCCCTCGGGCAAAAGTCCCAAAAGGTTATAAAAGCGCACGTTATTTGATTCGGCCTCTTCATCAAGGTCTTCAAGCATTTCTTCGCGCACGAATTCTCTCAGTTCGTCTCGGCTATAGACCTTGCGCGGGATTCTTTCGCTCATCTCCAAAAGGCGCACTTCGCTAATTTGTTCTTCAATTTGGTCCATCATTTGCGCTATTTCGGGTTCAAGTGTGACCGATGGCGCTGGCTCGGATGTTGGTTCAGGCGTGGGGGTAACGGTTGCTTCGGGTGTGGGCTCGCTTTCCTCGGGTTCAGCGCTTGCTGGTACAGGGCTTGGGCTGGCTTGCGGGGGGGACTGGTCTGGCAGGTTTTCCGCAAGTCCTGGTGGCTCCTGGCTTAGAAACTGGCCCGATTTAATCCCACGCAGTAAAATACACTCCATCAGTACAATGGTGGCGAAAAAGACAACTGCCAAAACAAGCACGATGGCGAGATATTTGTTGTTATTCTTAGCTTTGGGCATAAAGTTTAGTCTTTCTTCAGTGGTCTTGTTTTCAATGGGGGGGCGTCATCATCAAAAGTGTCGTCAAAAGTGTCGTCAAAAGTATCATCAAAGCTGACATCCAGGTCCGTATCCGTGTCGTCATCAACGTGTTCAGGTTCCGCGGGTTCGAAAACAGCAGCGGCGGGGGGGTGTCTGGCGCATCGGACGTGTGGGCAAGGCCTCGTTCATCTCCCGAATAGCTTTCTGTTCAAAAGTTTCTTCCAGCACATCATCAGGGGGGCGCTATGTGCCAGTTCGTCTTCGGCGCTCAAAGCGCTCATGTTTTGGATAAGCAGCTGGAAGAACGCCACCATTCGGCCGGCATTTTCAAACGAAAGGCGTTCGTCAACGCCGTGTGTGCGGTTGGATTCTTCCGGGCCAACCATGATTGGCGTAAAGCGGAAAGTGCGCTTGCACACGTTGCGATAATGCCGCGCGTCGGTCGCGCCAGGCATGAGAATAGGCGTGGCTTGCGCGCCGGGGAAAGCAGCGCGGATGAGCTGATACAGAATGTGAAAATGTGGCGAATCAATGTCCGAAACTTCCACAGGGTCCCAGCTGTGGTCGCCCATAAGCTGATCGCCATAGGCGGGCAACACGCTAACCACATCATCGGCAACCAAATCGCGCACATATTCATAGGTGCTTACCAGCGTTTCGCCGGGCATAATGCGAATGTTGATGATGGCCTCCGCCACCGATGGCAGGACATTCTCGGCATCGCCGGCGTGAATAATGGTCGGCGAGAGTGTCGTGCGGGTGATCGCGTTCAGATGGCGGTTAGTGCTGGCTTTTCGCTTTATCGCGTTGCCAAAGAGCCAGGGGTTGGCGAGTGCCAAGCGCAGACCAAAGGGCAGTTGCTTACCCACGAAACTCATCATAAATTCAACCATGTCCAGGCTTTGCGGGAAGGGATTAGCTTCAAGCGCGGCGATGGCCAGGCTCAGCGCGCCGATGGCGGTGTCTTTGGGTGGGTAGGCGCTGTGGCCACCTTTCACTTCCGCGCGCAGTTTGAGCGTTACATGCCCTTTTCAGCCACACCGATTAGTCCAACGGGCACGTTGACGCCCGGCAGGAAACCCGTGCTGATATAACCACCTTCGTCGAGTAAAAAGGCGAGTTGAATGCCACGCTCTTCCAAAAGTTTCGCGATAACTTTGGCTCCATAAGTGCCGGAAACTTCTTCGTCGTGCCCAAAGGCGAGATAAACCGTGCGTTCCGGTTTAAATCCTTCGCGCAGAAGATTGTTCACCGCTTCCAAAATGCCGATTACGGTGCATTTGGTGTCCAGCGCGCCACGTCCCCCCCACACGTAGCCCTCGGCGAGCGCGCCACTAAAGGCCGGGTAGGTCCAGGGCGAGTCCTCGCCTTCTTCGGCGGGCACCACGTCCAAATGCGCGGCGAATAGGATGGGGTCCAGCGTGGGGGTCGTTGCCTTTCCAGGTCAGCAGGATGGAATGCTGGTTGACGAGCTCTTCGTGGAGATGCTCAAACACGGCTGGATAAAGCGTGTGCAGCAGATTATGCAATCCGATAAAGGGTTGCGGATCAGTTTTGCTGGGGTCTGGATCGCTGATGGTCTTATGCTGAATGGCAAGCCCCCCCAAATGTTTGGCAACCTGCTCACCATCAACTTTAGGCAACGCCATTTCGGCGGGCTCTTCGATGTTGATGGGAAACTGCGCGGCACGCATCAGGGCGATAGCCACGATAATCAACAGCACCAACACGATTGCAATAGCGATTAAGAGTAATGGCTCCATAACAACCTCCGATAAGTAAATATCTTAACGATACTATTGTAACGTTAAATCCGATCAACGCGAAAAGTACGGGTAATTTTAGGCTCATGGGACGTCATAGCACAAGCTTTCTGCATCTGTTTGTTAGGATCAGGGGTTTCGCGCAATGCTTTTGTTTAAGGATTTTACTGATATTAAAAACTTAAGATGCTAAAGTGTATATGATGTGCTGGCCCCCCCTTTACAACAAGAAATACCGAAAACTTGACTTTAAGGTTCCGAGACATTATACTAGGAGTTCATTGCGGGGTAGAGCAGAGGTAGCTCGTCGGGCTCATAACCCGGAGGTCAGTGGTTCGAATCCGCTCCCCCCCGCTACTGACAAAACCAGCCTGAATGGTTGGTTTTGTTTTCTATACTATAATATTTCGTTATAAATTGTTGTAACAGTTGCTATGAATAACCCCCCCGCTACTTTTTCGCAAATGAGTTTTTTTGCTTTCACAATATTACTTCCCCCCCGCGGTGACCCAGGCGGCGATGCGACGGGCGAGGCATTCCGGCGCGAAACGCAAGATGAATTTATAGACCTTGTAATACCAGTCCGGCACGGAGATGGGCTTGCCTTTCATCATGTCGCGATAGCCCACCTTGGCCACAAAGCGCGCGTCCATGACTTTTAGAGCTTTGAACATGTTGGAGTTCTTCATTTCGGCATTTTTCTCAAAACCGGTTTGGGTTGGTCCGGGACACAAAGCTGTTACAGTGATGCCGGTTCCCTTTAGTTCCTGATGCACGGATTGCGAAAACGAGTACACATATGCTTTTGACGCGAAATAACCGTTCATATAGGGACCGGGCGTCCAGGCGGCGATCGAGGCGACGTTCAAAACCCGTCCACAGCCACGCGCGACCATGTCCTTTGCAAAAAGCTGGGTCAGGCGGACAGGCGCGATAAGATTGACGCCGATTAAGTCGCGCTCGCGTCGCCAGTCGATATCGATTAAGCGCCCAAAATCACCGAAACCCGCGTTGTTGACGAGAAAATTAATCTCAAACCCACGCGAACTTAAATCTTCATACAGAATCTCCGCGCTGGTTTCAACGCTTAAATCCTGGGGGATAAGCTCCACCTTTACATCATACTTTGTGCGAATTCGCTCAGCTATTTCCTCCATCTTGGGCAGATTGCGTGCGGTCAAAACCAAATCAATGCCATCGGCAGCAAATAGTTCGGCAAAAATCTCGCCAAGTCCACCCGTCGCGCCGGTAATTAAAGCTGTTTTACTCATCTTTTCCTCCAGGAAAGGTCATTTTGCTTAAGTGTAATGCATTCTTTTTATTTTTTTCTTTTAAACGCGATTTGTGGGTATAAAAACAAAAATTTCTGTACTTTAGATGTATAATTTAGCTAATTATCATCTTGTATTAAGGAGGCAAAAATGATAATTTGTCCTAACTGTAAAAGTCAATGTACCCCCCCAGACCATAATTTTTGTCCGGTATGTGGCGCCAAGATGCCCCAGGCTGCATCTCAAACTCAGCAACAAGGCACATATTACACCGGAGCGCAACAAGCAGGTTATAGTTATCCACAAGCTACTTACCAACCGCCTGCGCCCAAAAAGAAAAGCAATGTTTGGTTGATTGTCGTCATTGCGGTAGTAGCTGTAATTTGTATTGTAAGCACCATTCTTCTCATCTCATATATTCGAAAAATTAAGGGCAAATCGACTGATTTGCTCCAAACCGCCACAGCTATTCACTCTGCGTTAGAAACTGACATACATGGTCAGGAGAATATATGGCAAACAGAAGAAGCTTTACTTACGACGATTAACGATCCTGCGCGCACTGCCACAGCTTTTGCTCAAGAAATAGAAAGCGCTCAAACGCAAGCGGTCCGTACCCAGGAAGCTCTGGAAGCGCAAACACAAGCAACCCAAACCCAGGAAGCGTATTATATAGAACAAACCGCAAGTGCCCAAGCCGCGCAAGAGCAATCGGTTTTAGCGCTTCTTCCTGAAGATGTTCGTCCGCTCGTTGAAAATGCCACAAAAGTCGATGCTCCAACTTACCTGGAAGAGGTTTATATTCACGACAAATGGCTGGAGACTGTTTGGGTAGCAGGTGACATCAAAACTTTGTGCTTACCGTAACCTTTGACAACCCGATTGATGTAAGGGTAAATGATTATTGGGAAATGGGCATTCTGTTCCGCTCAAAAGCTGCTAATGACCAGTTGCGTCTTTTTGTGGAAGTACCCAAATACTGGGAACTCTCTTATGTTGGTGGTTCAGGGGGGGTATTGGAGTACGGTCAGGAGTTGGACTGCTACAATTAACGCACTTGATCTCTCGGAAGGTGGCTCAAACACGATTACACTCATTTCAAAAGGGCACAAAGGTTCTTTCTATATCAACGGTGTTTTTATTAGCGACTTAGACCTTAGCAGCCGAG
>JMBV01000538.1_pt1 | contig 11390 bp, 11 predicted proteins | sample 616531 | NCBI WGS metagenome assembly JMBV01 (sample SAMN02727904, study PRJNA239997) | anaerobic digester metagenome | biome: anaerobic digester; isolation source: mesophilic anaerobic digester inoculated with municipal waste water sludge... | place: Germany: Bielefeld University, CeBiTec ... | reverse complement strand
TTCAACAATAGGAGATTTATTAGAAGACCCAAAAGCTGAAAAATGATTATAGATTGATAGACAGTATACTAGAAAAGATAAAAGAACCCGGTAAAGAAAAGAAGATGTGAACAATGTAATAAATGGATTATGGATATGCCACTAAGAGGATTAGTCAGTTTCAGCAAAGGAACTTTCAACGATGAAATGTTACAAAAGTTTTTAGAAGTATTGAATAAGTAACAAAAAAAAGCGAATATGGTTAAAAATTAACTCTTCAAATTGTACCATATTCGCTTTTCTCATTTAAATATGTCATAAGAGTGACTCTTGCCAAATGCTATATTTTAATTTGCTATAGTTTTCTTTATCATTAGGTTTTCTAAACACGAATAAGTGTTCATGCATAATTAAATAAAAATTATATTTTTCTGCCTGATTTTTCCAATAAGAAGTTGAACCACAATTATGTTGAACTTTGATAATATCTTCTTTTAAAATAAATTTATTTTTTTAGAAAAAGTTGCATTACATAATAAGATAAAGGTACATAGTGGCCACTTTTTCTGGTATCTCCTATTAATATTGCACAATACTTGCCTTTTTTTTAATACTCTAAAAAGCTCTATTACCCCTTTTCTTAATTCTATTAAAAAAAATCTTTTAAGTCTGAAATGTTGGATAAATCTCCTTCAATTTTTCCATTTGAATATTTAATAATGTTTAAATATGGTGGATGAGTAATAATTAAATCGATGCTATTGTCTTCAATTTCTTTTAAATTTCGAACATCTCCAGTTTTTATTTCAGGTTCAAACTTGAAATTTTCCTCATTATTATTCATAAATTCTAGATTTTTTTTGGTTATCTCAACTGCAGAAGGATTTATATCAATACCAATTCCTTTTCTATTTAATAGTTTGGTCTCTATCATTGAAGTGCCGCTTCCTACCATTGGATCTAGTACTACATCATTTTCTTTTGAGTAACTCAAAATAATGTTTCTCGGAACTTGGGGGGGAGCAAAATTTCCTTTATATTTACCGTTATGAGTATACCAATTTCCTCTCTCGGGGGGAAGGACCAAACAGTTGTATATTCTTTTTTTAAAATTTATATCTTCCATAGAATTTCCTCCAATAATCCTTCACGTACAAAATGAAGGTTTAAAAGGTAATCAACTTTTTCAAAAGCTTTATAAAGCTGATTTTTTTTGGCCATTCCAGCCATATCCATCACTAATCCAAATAAAATCAATTCCATTTTCTTTTAACTCATTTTGTCTTTCAATATAAGAATCAACAATCTCTTGAGGTTTTGAACCAGGTGTAGTATAAAAATTAGTTTCAATGTTTATGAAGGTATTTTTATTTTTAATTATAATAAAATCAGCTTTTCTGTTTTTAATTCTAGAGTTAATAGGAATTCCATATTCTTTCTTTAAATAATTGAATTTTTGTTGAGTTATTATTTCGAAGTTATCTTTATATTTAGTTGCTATCTTTTTAATAATTGGGTCTAATAATTGTTCCATAATGTCTCCACTTCTGTTCTTTCGAGCGTTAGTATCCATTCCAACTTCGATCCCTAAAACATAATCTTGAATACTTTTAGATGCTAATTCAACAAAGAAACTTTTAAGGCCTGTTTTATCAAAAAAAATTCAATGATTTGCGAGAGCTCCTTTTCTGATAGTTTTTTTATTGGTAAAGTTAAAATCTATGATTTTGAAATCTATATCAGCAAAATTGTCAATTATAGACAGTTTTTTTTATCTCGAATTGCTAGGAGAATTGGGATTAGAGGAATAACTTCAGGATAACGACGAAGTATTGTTTTTAAGTCTTCGTCGAACTGATTGCTACCAATTAACGAATTTAAAATATTTAACTCAATTTTATAAGTTTCAATATTCTTTCTAATTTTGTCCCAGTTTACAAAAAAAATTATAAGTCCTGTTGGTTTTTATAAGTGTCTCTAAAAAATTTATTATAATATCTTCTATGCTTGTTGTTTTAAAAAAAATCAAAATAAATAGGATTCACAATACACCTCGTGTTTATAAACTAAATTTAATAATAATTTCTAATAATTAGTTCATTTATAGTACCGCGTTTAGTTGAATCTCTATTTATAGTTCTCTTTGCATTAACTCTTTCAATATTAAAGCCTGAATATAATTTGTCAAAAAAAGTTATCTTTTTCATCAACAACTTTAGGATCAGAGTTGCTAAGCATTAAAAAAAGCTCCCATTTTGTCTACATCTCTAAAAATTGTGCCAACCTGATTTGATCTTTTTCATCAAAACCATTTTCTGAGTAAGACGTGAAATAAGAAGTTGAGTTTAAAGGTCTGTAAGGTGGATCAAGATATAGAAATGTATTTTTTTTCTACATACTTTTTTTGATTCTTCAAAATCCGCACATATGATTTTAGTGTTTTTAATGCTTTATTAGCTTCTAATAAATTTAAGGTATCGCATATAGTAGGGTTTTTATACTTGCCGAAAGGAACATTAAATTCGCCTTTACTATTTACCCTAAAGAGCCCATTAAAACATGTTTATTTAAGAATATTAGATATGCAGCTCTTTCTATCCAGCTAGAGCCATATTTTTCATAGTTGAAAAGCTTTTTTTTGGTCATTATATTTTTTTTCTTACATTATAAAAAAAATCTTTTCTATCTTCTTGGGAAAGTTTTAAGAATTTAGATTCGATTTTTTTTCTAAGCGAGAAATAAGCTTTTCTACATCGTTTTGAACTACTTTATAGCCTACTATTAATTCTTTATTAATATCAATTAAAATTGCTTCTTTGATAAAGTAATTGCTTTTTAAGAAGAAAAAGAAGGCTCCTCCACCAACAAATGGTTCTATATAACGATCTATTTTTTCTTCTTTCAATATTTTAGAAGGCAGCCTTTTATTTAAATCTTCTAAAAGCTGTCCTTTACCCCCCCCTGCCCATTTTAGAAATGGTTTTGCATTTATTTGGCATATATGACTTTGAGTGAAACTTAGGTTTAGTTGCTGATACATTGATGATATACCTCCAAGTTCAAGATATAACCTTGAAACTATTCTATGTTGCTTTTATATGATAACATATTATTTTTCATGAAATTGGTTTATTTTAAATTATGTTTAAACCAATATATTCTTGTAGAGAGAAAAACTTCTTAGCGTGATATAATTAAAATTATGAAGACAAATAAGTAGTTTTCAAACCTAAAAATTATTTTGAAATATAATTCTTTTCTTATTATTAGATAAATGTAAATTTTTGGGGGGTATCTTTTAGTAATAATATATCAACGGAATCAACCATCCCTGTTTTCTAATAATTATTAACTATATTTCAATTATTTTTCCTGCTCCGCCTTCAACATATGCACTGGGGTATAGTTGTTTTATTTTATTTTTGTGTTCTGTACAATGAGTTGGGCAAATTAGTTTTAGTCCGTGTAAGGATTCAGCAGGGGTACCATGCAGACCTCCGATAATTCCATAGACTTCACCAAATTGAGAAGCTGCTTTCAAGATGTCTTCCATCTTTGGATGAGAACACCCGGTTATAATCACTATTCCTTTGCTGGTTTCTACACAAAGAGATTGCTCAATTCCATATATGCCTCCAGTAGAATATATTCCTTCATGAATCTTAGTTGCACTATATATTGTAGTGACTTCTCTTGCGTTTTTAACTCCTTTAAAGGCAGGTGGAACCCATACTTTTACTTGATCATTCTCTGAAAGAAAGCCTGATAATCCACCAACATGATCGTAATGAGCGTGTGAAATAAAAATTTCATCTATAGTGTTTGGTGATATACCTAGTTTTTGCATATTGTTAAGTAAAATCCTTCCACTACTACCGGTGTCAAATAGTATCCTTGGGGCATTTTGTTTTTCTATCAAGGCTGAAAATCCCCCCCAATTAGGTTCTAAATCTTTGTTGTATGCGGTGTTATCATAAAGGATTGTAACCTTCATTTGGGTCCTCTCCTTTTAGTATTCTTCTTTAATTATATCAAATTTCAATTATATTATGCGTATTTAAAATAATTATGCATGTTTAAAATAATTAGGTAAAATGAAAAGTGTATAGTAAAATAAACATGGAATAAAAAAAAGTTAGGGACTTCTGTGTAGATTGAATAAATGCAGATTGAATGGAGATTATACAGTGAACAACTTCTTTCCTTTTCCTTCTGTTTAATTCTAAAACAATATAAAATTATGGAGGTTATATAATATGAAAAAAAAGTAGTATTTATTTTGTTGGTACTTTCTGTTAGTTTAGTAGCAATGTCACTAGACTATGTTTTTCTTTCTTCTGATCTTACAGGAAAATTAAGTGGCCGTATAAGTTTTCCGTTTATTTATGGTTCAAAAGATGAACCAAATCCTATGTGTTTCAATGCTTTAATATTGAACGATATACAAGAGTTTTTAGAAGAAAACTATTCTCTAGTTCAAGGTCCAGATACATCGTGGCCAGAGGTGATAATAACTCCATTTGTTGGGTACTTTTCTGATAATTTCATTAGTTTGTATATTGACTATTTTAACTTTTCATTTGGTCAAGCTCATCCTCTTACCATTAGAAAAACATATAATTTTGATTTGTCAACTAACAGGAAAGTAAGCATTTCTAAATTTTTAGGAGAGAATTCACAAAGCACAATAGATTATATTATAAGCACCATTAATGAAGAAATTCAAAAAGATGAAAAGAATATATATTTTAAAGAAGCTACAGTAGAAATGATTGATGATTATTATATTTCAAATGATGAGTTAGTAGTAGTTTTTCAATTATATGAAATCGCACCATATGTATCTGGGATAAGAGAGTTTAAATTTTCACTGGCAGAATTAGGGATAGAATGATTAAATTTTGGAATAATACTTTAAAACAAAAATGCGAGACGCGCATATAGCACGTCTCTACAAAAAAAATCAATTTCAATGTTTGAAGGGAATTAGATGCCTATACGGGCGTTTCCAAATAATAATTTATTTATACGTTGATTAATCAGATGTAGAGACGCCCTATACGGGCGTTTCCTGGTTTTAATTATGGTTTAAAAACAAAAACCGAGACGCGCATGTAGCACGTCTCTACAACTAAAAATTAATGGTGGTTAAAACAAAACCGAGACGCGCATATAGCACGTCTCTACAACTAAAAATTAACGCTGGTTAAAACAAACCGAGACGCGCATATAGCACGTCTCTACAACTAAAAATTAATGGTGGTTAAAACAAAAACGAGACGCGCGTGTAGCACGTCTCTACAAAAAAATCAATTTAATGTTTGAAGGGAATTAGATGCCCTATACGGGCGTTTCCAAATAATAATTTATTTATACGTTGATTAATCAGATGTAGAGACGCCCTATACGGGCGTCTCATGGTTTTAATTATGGTTTAAAAACAAAATACGAGACGCGTATATAGCACGTCTCTACAACTAAAAATTAACGCTGGTTAAAACAAAAAAACCGAGACGTGCATATAGCACGTCTCTACAAAAAAAATCAATTTAAACAGGTTTCTAGAATAATTAGTTACTTTCAATTATTTGTATATATCTTCTTCTTGCTATTAGATAGAATAGTCCATGTATTGTTATGAAAATAAGGATACTTGTTAGTGTGGGTATGATTATATTATAGTTCATAAGATTACTTAAAACAAAAATAGCCACAGAGCTATGAACAATTCCTACGATAAGTGGAAGTATGAAAAATGTTACGACATATTTTGAAATTGCGTGTCGTATTTCTGATTTTGTAGCGCCTATTTTTGAAGTATTTCATATTTTGTTTTCTCTCCAAACGATTCGCTTAATATTTTAAAATAGATTATGCTTGCTGTAGCAAAAACAAATACTAAAAACAAGAAAAATCCAAGAAAATAGATTATCCCAGAAAAATCATAAAAAGTTGCATCTGCTATATATGAGGTATATAGTTGAGATTGTTCTGGTAATATACTTGCTAGTTGATAGGTTAATTCTTCCATATTTTCCGGGTTTTCTAGTATTATTCCGTTGAACTGTTGTTCAAGCAATTTCGTTTTTAGTACGTCATATTCATCATCATTAATCACCAGGCACGGATAAGGCAAACCGTTTCCAAATAAAGGAATCTTCGGAATTGCTTTTAAAGTAAATTTCATATCTTCTATTGTAATTTGTTCCTTTTCTCTTTGAATACTTAACCACGTCATTGAAGCACCCACATATCCAGCTTCGTTGTTAGATAATTGTAATTGAGATAATATCTTTTGTCTGTTTTCTACATTTAGGTCTGATAAAATCTTATTAAAGGTTGAATAGTTTATTATTATTGTTTCGTGCTGATTATCAAATAAATATTTGGCATGTTCCTTTAATTTGACTTTATAATTCGAATTTTGTAGTAGTTCGTAAACTTTATCTATCTCTTCCTGATTGCTCGAAACAAAACTTATTGAATATGGGACCTCAATTTTTCTATTATTATTTACATAATATTTTAAGGAGCTAACTGTTCCAAGAGATGTAATACATATAGTAACGAGTATAGCAACCTGTGCGAGTGTTTTGTAGTTTTCTTTAATTTTAAAAAAAAGATTTGAAAAGCTTATCACGTTTGTCCCGTTATATAAAATCTCTTTTCTATTTACCAAGAAATTCATGAACATAGGGAAAAAACGCTCCAAACAACCAATAGGTGCCCCCCCATACTACGAGTAATACCGATATTAGAAGGGCAGTATCAAAACCGATTTTAGCTTGATTAATTGCGCACCAATAGGCAATAGCTAATATAACTATCGAGGATATCGCTTTGAAATAATTAACTTTTGGAAGAGCTTCTTCTTTTTTTCAAAGAGTTCATAAGATCGATAAGGTCGGTCCTAATAATATCAACAAAACCTTTTACAAACGTTATAACAAAGATTATTGAGTAGACTATCGCAGTTTCTATGAGTGATTCCTTGGCTATATAAAAATCTATTCTTACGTTCAGTAAAGCTGCTTTTGCAAGCAACATCATAAAAAGCTTGTTAAATATGATTCCAAAGATCAATCCAAAGATTAAAGAGACTATACCTAATAACAATCCTTCTAGGGCAAATATGAAAGCTATTTTGTAATTGTCGATCCCCCCCATAAATGCATAAATGCCTATTTCTCTTTTTCTTTGATTGAGAAAAAAAATTACTTGAATAGATTATAAAAAAATATGAGAAACATTACCATAAGTATTGAAGTTACAAGCGATAAACTTTGTATATATGCATAAGCATTTTTGTATTCTAAAAATTGTTGGTTGAACCTCATAGATGAAAAATTATAATAAGTCATAACGGAAAAATCATTGCCATGAGGTATAATCTGTAGGTTTTTATATTTCTTTTGACATTAGATACCGATATTTCAAATGAGTTCATGTACTCCACCACCCATGGAACCAAGAAAATCTATAATTCTTTTGAAGAATTCTTTTCTAGAGTTATCTTTATCTAATCTGGCATGTATCTCTCCGTCTTTAATAAACATGATTCTTTGACAATAACTTGCAGCAAATGCATCGTGGGTTACCATAACAATGGTTGTGTGAAATTCTTCATTCATTTTTGTTAGATAACGTAATAATTCTTCAGAAGATTTTGAATCTAAAGAGCCAGTTGGTTCATCTGCAAAAATTATTGTAGGCGAAGTAACTAGAGCACGTGCGACAGCTACTCTTTGTTTTTGTCCAATAGATAGTTGGTAGGGATATTTTTTTGAGTTGATCTTTGAGCCCAAAAAAATAGCTAATTTGTAGGGTTCGTTTTTTTTATTTCTTTAGAACTGACTTTTGAAAGTGCCAAAGGCAGGGCTATATTGTCTTCAACAGTCATGCTGTCAAGAAGGTTGAAATCTTGAAATATAAAGCCTATGTTATTTCTTCTGAACAATGAAAGCTCTTTGTTTTTGAGATTAAGTATGTTTTTTTTCCTTCATAATATACTTCTCCAGACGTTGGTTTATCAATAGTAGATAATATGTTTAAAAGGGTTGTTTTTCCCGCGCCAGATGGACCCATTATCCCCCAAAAATTCACCTTTACCCACTGATAAATTTATGTTTTCAGCACGGTAAATGTGGCTTCTTTTGTTCCATATTCTTTTCTTAAATCACGCGTTTCCAGTACTATGTTCATATTATCATCTCCTGTTTTTGAAAATTATTCTCCTGTAATTAGGAGAATAATTTATGTCTCATATGTATTTTAGCGGGTATCTAAACTTATTGCCATAGTATTTGATGACAATATGAATAAAAGACTTACATTTTTGTCACTTTTAAATAATCAGAAAATTTGTAGAAGATAATTCTAAATTCTGTATACTCTGATACTTTTGAAGATACCTCGATATCAAAGTTTAGATTTTCGGAGATTTTTTTTACAGATATATAATCCCATTCCTGTCGATTTGCTTGTTTTTCTGCCATTTTCTCCAGTGAACCCTTTATCGAATATTCTGTCTATATCTTTTTGTGGGATCCCCCCCATTCCATTGTCTCTGATAATGAGTGTAACACCGTTATTATCCTGTATAGCAGAGATTTGAATCTTGCCGTTGTAGCCTACGTATTTGAAGGCATTGTTAGTTATTTGTTCTATTACGTAGTACGCCCATTTACTGTCTGTATGAACGTAATAATCTATATTATCCATTTCTATCTCTATATTTTTTTGACAAAAAAAGAGTTAACGTTATTTTGTATGACACTTTTAACTATTGTTTTCAGGTTAACTTCTTCAATTGTAAAATCTTGAGAGTAATTTGAAGCTCTACTTATATACAGAACTTGGTTGATTAAAAAGTTTATTCTTTCGATCTCTCGTCTTAACTCTTCTGAAATACTGTAGAGTTTATTGTCTTCTATTTTGTTAGTCAAAAGTTCAAGTACTGAAAGAGGGATTTTAATCTCATGAACCCATTTTGTTATATAGTCGTTGATTTCATCTAAATTTTGTTTTAGTTGACTCATTTCTTCATATTTTTCTTTATTTTTATAATCTATTATTTCTCTCATTAATTGTTCTTCAAAGGTATCTCCAGTGATTAGGTTGTTTTCTACCCTTTCGCTTCGATTCAAAGCTTTTCTCAATTCTGTATAACGCTTATTCCACATTACATAATCTATTACAAGATATCCTAGAAAAATAGCAGAACATAGTATATCCATGTAAATTATGTCATACTTGGTTTTACTTATGTCAGTACTAGTTATCAATATTAAATCGATTACTATTATGATTAATAAAAAGCAAACAATCGTCTTAAGCGAATCTTTTAAATATTTAAAAATAGTCATGGTATCAGATATCCTTGAGATCTTTTAGTAATAATATAATTAGGCAAGCCAATCTCTTCTAATTTGCTCCTGAGTCTGTTTATATTAACTGTTAATGTGTTGTCGTTTATGTAATATTCACTTTCCCACAGGACCCTCATAATACTTTCACGTGACACTATCTCTCCTTGATTTTTCATAAGTATCTGAAGTATCTTAAACTCGTTTTTGGTGAGCTCAATAACTTTATCTTGGTAAATCAAAGTTCCATCGTTTAGATTTAAAATGGCTCCTTTACATTCAATTATCTGAATCTCTCCTTGTCCGTAGGAATATGACCTTCTAAGAAGTGCTTGAATTTTTGCAATTAAAACTTCGATAGAAAAGGGCTTTGTAACATAGTCGTCTCCGCCCATATTAATTGCCATAACTATGTCCATACTGCTGTCTCTTGAAGACAAAAAGATAACAGGAACTTTTGATATGTCCCTTATCTTTTACACCAATAAAAACCGTCAAAATATGGCAGGTTAATGTCCATAATTACTAGATGAGGGTTGAGTTTAGTAAATTCTACAGAAACATTTTCAAAATCTTCAACACAAACAGGTTCAAAACCCCATTTAAGAAGACCATCAGCAATATTACTACATAGGTTCTTATCATCCTCTACAATAAGTATCTTGTACATTCTAAACACCTCATAAAAAGTCCCTTTTTCAACATTTTAGTATTCAAATAATTCTAACATAAATTTATATTTTTAGATAACGTAAGATATAGTACTATATTTTCATAGTGTATTTTCTTTTAACCTTTGATTAAATAATGTGTAGAGACGACCCTACACGGGCGTTCCCAAATAATAATTTATTTATACGTTGATTAATCAGATGTAGAGACGCCCTATACGGGCGTCTCTGGGTTTGATCATTATTTGAAACAAAAACAAGACGCGCATGTAGCGCGTCTCTACAGAAAATTGATATGGTTTCCTAAAATAATTCAAAACATAAATTATATATTTACCGTTCAACAATTGATTTAAACGTTTATTAAATCAAATGTAGAGACGACCTATATGGGCGTCTCCAAGGTTTAATCATTATTTAAAACAAAATAGACGCGCATATAGCGCGTCTCTACTACTAAAAATTGATATGGTTTCCTAAAATAATTCAAAACATAAATTATATATTTACCGTTCAACAATTGATTTAAATGTTTATTAAATCAAGTGTAGAGACGACCTATATGGGCGTCTCTGGGTTTGATCATGGTTTAAAAACATAAATCAGAGACGCGCATATAGCACGTCTCTACTATTAAGAATTGATGTGTTTTCCTAAAATAATTCAAAACATAATTAATATATTTAACAACCAACAATTGATTTAAACGTTTATTAAATCAAATGTAGAGACGCCCTATATGGGCGTCTCCAAGGTTTAATCATGCTTTAAAACAAAATAGACGCGCATATAGCACGTCTCTACAACTGAAAATTGATGTGTTTTCCTAAAATAATTCAAAACATAAATTATATATTTACCGTTCAACAATTGATTTAAATGTTTATTAAATCAAGTGTAGAGACGCCCTATACGGGCGTCTCCTGGGTTTGATTATGGTTTAAAAACATAAATCAGAGACGCGCATATAGCACGTCTCTACAGAAAATCAATTTAATGTTTGAATGGAATTAGACGCCTTACATGGGCGTCTCCAAGGTTTAATCATGCTTTAAAACAAAACCGAGACGCGCGTGTAGCGCGTCTCTACAATTGTAAATTAATGCTTGTATAATATATTTACCTAATAAATATTGTTTTATTTTTCCTTGCAAAAACTAATAATTACTATTTCTAATTCAAAATTTCTTTCAATTCTTCTATCGTTATTTCTAATAGATTATCTCCGATGTAATTAATTGTTTCATCATCAGCATGTCGAATTTTCTCTTTCAATTCTTCTGTTAATTCATTCCCAAATCTTCGACTCAATACATTAATAGCAACTTCCTTTTTTTCCTTCTATTTTTCCTTTTTCAATACCTTTTTCGATGCC
>JMBV01000537.1_pt1 | contig 11392 bp, 17 predicted proteins | sample 616531 | NCBI WGS metagenome assembly JMBV01 (sample SAMN02727904, study PRJNA239997) | anaerobic digester metagenome | biome: anaerobic digester; isolation source: mesophilic anaerobic digester inoculated with municipal waste water sludge... | place: Germany: Bielefeld University, CeBiTec ... | reverse complement strand
AGAGTTTCACCTGGTAGCCATTGGCTTGTTCCATCATCTTGCAGGGCCAGAGCAAGAGGTCAACGGCTTCCTGCACGTCCGCCAGAGCTTCCATGCGGTTTTACCAACGTCCAGACTGACCGCGGCGCCGATTTCGAAGATGCGGTCTTGAATCGCCTGTGCAAATTTGCGCACGTAAGCAACACGTTCCTGCCAGGGCAGTTTGCTCCAGGCAGGGAAAGCGGCTTTGGCGGCGGCGACGGCATCTTGCGCGTCCTGGGCATCACCGCTTTGGAAGCTGGCGAGTGTCCAGTCCCTGTTGATGGGTGAAAGTGCTGGGAATTTCTCTTCTTTAAAGCGTTTTTCATCGCCGATAATCAGCGGATAGTCTTTGCCAAGTTTCGTTTTGAGTTCTGCCAGCGCAGTTTCGTAGGATGTGTGAAAAATATCAGGTGGATTGGCCATGCTGGCATAGGTAAGTGTAAATGACATTGGAGCCTCCTGTGCGTGAATGATTTAATTTTCTTAATCTCTATTCTATCAGAATTGACGCGAGAATCTGGATTTGCAGTCCACAAATTTGCCTGTCTATATATAAAGAAGTGCGGTATAGCATCTTTCCGTAGTATTTAAGTTGGAATGTTAAGAAATTTTTTTAACTATCGACTGTTATAATGGGGGGGACATTAACGATAAGGAAAAGAGAAACTATGGCCAGAACAAGTGTACCGTGCCCAAATTGTAAAACCCCGATAACCGTCGATTTGATCCGGTTATTTGATACCAACACCAACCCGAATGCCAAGCAAATTTTACTTTCCGGGCAGGCGAACTATTACCAGTGCCCCCCCAGCTGTCGCAGTCAGGGTATTTATCCTACGCCGATTGTCTATCATGACCCCCCCGAAAAAGAGTTGCTGTTGAGCTATTTTCCACCGGAATTGGGCGCGCCTGTGAACGAACAGGAACGCATCATTGGTCCCCTAATCAAGAAAGCGGTTGATGACCTGCCACCCGAAAAGCGCAAAGCTATATCTTTAGCCCGCGCACCATGCTTACCAAAGAGTTACTTTTCGAGACTATTCTGGAATCGGATGGTATTACACCCGAGATGCTCAAAGCGCAACAAGAGCAGTTGGCGTTTATTCAACGTTTGCTGATGTCATCACCTGATGCCTTGCCCGAAATACTGGCAAAGGACGATGAACGCGTGACGGAAGCGTTTTTCATTCTGCTTTCACGCCTGGTGCAGACATCGCTGGCGGCTGGTGACCAACAGGGCGCGCAAGCCCTGGCGATGGTACAAAGTGTGGCACTGGAACATACCACGGTTGGCAAGAAAATCGCGCAAGACTCTGCTGAAGCCCAGGAAGTGATGAACAAATTGCAGGAGTTGAGTAAAGAAGGCATTACCCGCGAAAAGCTTTTGGATTTGGCGATTGAGTCGGCTGAGTCGAAGGTAAAACTGACCATGCTGGTCAGCGCGACACGGGGCGGCATGGACTATCAGTTCTTCCAGTTATTGACCGAAAAAGCTGAACAAGCCCAGGGCGATGAAAAAGCCAGGCTTGAAGGTCTGCGCGACAGCATTTTGGAACTGACAGAAGAAATTGACAAGGCCCAAAAGGTTTTATATGCTGAAGCCAAGGAAATGGTCGATAGCTTGCTTGAAGCCGAAAATCTGGCCGAAGTAACCCAGCAAGCCCTGCCATCTTTCACGCAGGCGACGCTGGAAGTGCTGAACGATGAGTTTGTAAAAGCCCAGGAAGCTGGTGATGAAGAACGGGTTAAGAAGATCGTGACCGTTTTAACCGTTTTCCGTTCGGCGAACGAGAGCAGTGTTTATCTGGAGCTGATTGATATTCTGATGCAGGCACCCGATGATGCTACACGCGACCAGGTTTTGGAAGAAGCGCACGAAGGCTTAAACGATGACTTTTTCCAGGTGCTGGGAAGCTTGATTAATCAGGTTGAGCAAAGTGGTGAGCAGCCCGAGTTGCTCGCGAAGTTGCGCGAAGTCAACAGCGCTGCGCAAAATTCATCATGCGCAAGAACTTTGAAGCCGCATCCAACGAATCTTAGGCGTTTATAAGTGAATTGCTATGCCACACTACGATATGTAGTGGGCAGGCACAGAAGCAGAATAAATCATATTAAACCAAAAGCCTGTTTCCAGCAGGCTTTTTTTTCTTTTCCGGTTTGAAAGGGTGCCGAAATCTCCAGCAACGGTAAGCTTTGGGCTAACGTGGACTTCAAACCGCACGGAGAGACACGATAGTCATCCAATACTGTTGGCAGAAGATCTGTTATGTCAATATGATATGGATGTAAAAAATTTACTCTTTGCAGCTTACTTCAATTTACATTTCTCTTACTGTGAAAACACGATTTCCAAGGACAATCTCAATTATTCCTGACAAAATCGTCAAAACATCTGGACAAATTTTGCAATATGATATAATGAAAAAGCGACTGCTTTACTCAGAGCAGTTTTGTTCCGTGAGTGGGTCGTGATGTGCCACTTTTTTTGCGGACTTCTGTTGACAGACTTTTGACTCGCGGACTATAATAATTAAACCTAATTCAATATGGAGAAAAGGAGAAAAATGAGTAAATTTGCACGTATTTTATCACTTCTGCTCGTCACAGTGATGCTCGGTGGCATGCTTGCTGCTTGTGGCAAAGATGTGGCGCCAGAACCCCCCCGTCGAAGAGCCGGTTGAACAACCCGTTGAGGAACCGGTGGAAGAACCCGTTGAGGAACCTGTCGAGGAAGAGCCCGTTGAGGAAGAACCCGTCGAGGAACCAGTCGTTTTCGAACCCGAACCCTTCGGTGAGAATCTGCCCACTGCACCCACAATCAATACCCCATTCGTTGTGGCTTATGAACAGTTCTCGGAAAATTCAGCCCCTTCTTCTCTGAAACTGCTTATGACGCTGACGTTGCAGGTATGACCCAAATTGGCCTTATGACCACTGACCGCTTAGGCCAAATTGTGATGAACGCTATTGAAGGCGAAATCTTGCCCTACAATGATGTTCCTTACGAATACAAAGGTGCCGCAAACCTGACCCAGGATTATGATCCTGTAACCGAACAGACCACCTATACCGCTCGCTTGCGCGTAGGTATGCAGTTCTCTGACGGCGAGCTGTAACGGCTGACGACGTTATCTTCACCTATTACACTTATCTGGATCCTTCCTATGTTGGTTCCACAAGCCTTAGCTCTTACCCCCCATCGTTGGTCTCAAAGAGTATCAAACCCAAACTCCTACCGCAGTCTTAGACCGCTACGTACAGTTTGCAAAAGATATCTACGCCGCTGGCCCCCCCGACCACGAATGGTCAGATGCTGATGCCTGGACCCAGGAACTCCAGGATGGCTACTGGGAAGAAATCGAAAAATTCGGTATCAAAGAATCCCAGGCCATTATTGACTATGTAACTGCTCGATACGCAGATGCTTACGCAGAACGCTTCATCTACAAGACAGCAGACGAAGTTCGCGAGAGCGAAGGCCTGCAGGCTGTTCTTGGTATGGTCCTCTGGGGATTTGGTGAAGTTGTCTGTGCCGAAGAAATCGGTGAAGACGAAGAATGCCCCCCCGAAGAAGCTGGCTACAAGTTCATTGCTGCTTCCGGTGAAGAATATGACATGGTTGAGAACTTTCCAACTGCTGAAGACTACAACCGCGAAATTACCTTAGCCTACGAAGGCGATCTTGCAACTGCATGGGAAACCGAAACCGCTACAGGTAACTCTGATATCCTAAACATTGTTGAAACTGAATTCATCAAAATCTGGGGGTCCCAAAGACGAAGAAACCGGTGACGAAGGCGTACCCAGCATTGCTGGTATCACCAAGCTTGATGACTACACCGTCCAGGTTGTTTTGAATGGTTTCTCAGCTCCCGCCATCTACTCTGTGCTTGGCGTTAGCGTTACCCCTTGCACTACTACGGTGACAGAGAACAATATGATTACGAAAACAATAAGTTCGGCTTCCCCTTCGGTGATCTGAGCAAACAACAAAGCCTCACTCCCAAACCCATGGGTGCTGGCCCCCCCTACAAGTTTGTCAAGTACGAGAACCGTGTTGTTGTTTTCGAAGCCAACGAATACTACTATCGTGGCTGCCCCCCCAAGATTAAAGAAATCCAATTTAAAGAAACCGCTTCCGCAGAAGTTGCTTCCGCTTTGAACACTGGCGATGCTGATGCTGGTAACTTCTCCCCCCCATCAAAAACCAACATGGAAGAAGTCAAGGGCTATAACAGCAATGGCGAGTTGGATGGCGACGTAATCGTTATGAAGATGGTTGACAACTTAGGCTATGGCTACATTGGTATCAACGCTGACACCGTCAATGTTGATGGTCAACCCGGCTCAGAAGCCTCAAAGAACCTGCGCAAGGCATTTGCAACCATTTACGCGGTTCACCGCGATTTGGCTGTCAACTCCTACTACGGCGAAGGCGCTTCTGTTATCAACTACCCAATCTCCAACACCAGCTGGGCTGCTCCTCAACCCACCGATGACGATTACCAAATCGCTTTCTCGGTTGACGTTGATGGCAATCCCATCTACACCGCTGATATGACACCTGAAGATAAATACGCGGCTGCCCGCGAGGCTGCTTTGGGCTTCCTCGAAGCTGCTGGCTTCACCATCGAAGATGGCAAAGCAGTTGAAGCTCCTGAAGGCGCCAAGCTGAACTACGAAGTTATCGTTCCTGGTGGCGGTACTGGTGATCACCCTGCTTTCGCAATCCTGACCAATGCCGAAGCTGACTTAGCAGCAATTGGTATCACATTGAACATCAACGATCCTGCCAATGCCAACATCCTTTGGGACGCGCTGGATGGCGGACAACAAGAAATGTGGACTGCTGCCTGGGGGGGCTCAACCATTGATCCTGATATGTACCAGGTCTATCACAGCAGCAACGTTGTTGGCGAAGGTGGAACCGACTCCAACCACTATCACATCCGCGATGCTCAACTTGACCAATTCATTATGGACGCTCGCATGTCCGATGAACAGAACTATCGCAAGGCTGTTTACAAGCAGGCTTTGGATGTGGTTATTGACTGGGCAGTGGAAATCCCCACCTACCAGCGACAAAACGCTAATATCTTTAGCACCCAACGCTTGAACATCGACACCCTCACTCCAGATATCACAACCTTCTGGGGGGGTTGGATGAACGATATCGAGCTTCTTGAAATGCTCCCCCCCTAGTTCAACTGTTTGAACTGGGTGAGTCAGAACGCTGACTAGCACTGTGAGCCCACCTTAGGTGGGCTCACATTCTATCAACTCAGAACGAGTACGCTCGTTTATTATTTGAAGGAAGTGAAACGCTATGAGTAATTTCATAATTCGAAGAGTTTTCCTTGGTCTGTTCATTGTCTTCTTTGGAGCAATGATTGTATATGGTGTAATCCGCAGTTTGCCCAGTTCTTATGTTGAGACAGTTGCCAGACAACGTGCAGCTAATCCAACGAGCTTGCGAACTTATCAGGAATGGTTAGATGAGTTAAACCAAGTCTATCACCTTGATGTGGGCATTATTCCTGGTTACTTTGGATGGGTCAAAAATGCTATCCGTGGTGATTTTGGTGTTTCCTGGATTTACAATGTGCCTGTAACACAAAAGTTTAAGGAGGTTATTCCTTACTCAATCTTCTTGAACATTATCACCTTTGCGGTGCAAATTATTGTTTCGATTCCGCTGGGTATATTGGCGGCACGCAAGCAATATTCTGGTGTGGACTACGCAATTACCGTCTTTGCTCTGGCAGGGCTTTCGTTACCGACCTTTTTCCTGGCGACCTTGCTAAAGTATGTGTTTAGTGTCAAGTTAGGCTGGTTCCCATTATATGGCTTGACAAGCCGATTCCATAATCAGATGGATCGAACAGGACAGCTCTTGGATATGGCAAAAAAATATGACCTTGCCAATTATTACCTTAATGATGCTTTCCATTGGTGGTTTGATGCGTTATACCCGTACGAACATGCTTGAGGTACTCAACTCCGATTACATCCGCACAGCACGGGCAAAAGGTCTTTCTGAGAAGGTGGTTATCAACAAACACGCTTTCAGAAACACGCTCATTCCATTGGTAAGCTACATGAGCACCCTGTTACCTGCCATGTTTGGTGGTTCCATGATCACTGAAACCATGTATCAAATTCCTGGTATCGGTTATATTTCATTTGGTGCTATGCAACAGGGCGACATACCGTTTGCAATGTTCTATACCACATTTTTGATTCTACTAACTCAGATTAGTCTGCTTATTGCAGATATTATGTATGCAGTGGTAGACCCCCGCGTGAGAGTAAACTAAAGGTAGGCGAAACATGAGTGATGAAAACAAAAAAAATCTGGAAATCGATGAACCTACTGACGCACAAATTGGCAGCGACGGATTGCCGATGACCACAACTGAAGAAATGGCACTTGATGACCAACGCCGTATTAAGGTTTTATCACCTGGCATGTTGGTGTTCAAGCGTTTCATTCGCAACAAACTCGCTGTTGTGGGCCTTATCATCCTGGCGATTATGTTCACTTTTTCCTTCATAGGCCCGCTGTTTTCCCCCCCATATACCCAAACTCAGGTTTTTACTGGTATGTCAACGATGTCTCGTGAATATGCCGGTGCAATTTATAACCTTGAGGAGCGGTACACTGTGGCTGATGGTGAAACTTTCAATTCCGCTGATCGCGCAGCCTATCTGTTAGCCAAGGGACGGGGGGGAAGTTCGACCTTTAACTCAGCGAATGGTGAGTTCTATTATGAAGAAATACTGCCAGGCTTTAACCGCATCGCCAAACTGGACGTTGTGGCAAAAACAGACCCCCTTAGGCAAACTGCCAACCGATGACCCAGCTATTTCTGAGGACTTTATAAAAGCCTACGAAGCGAACAAAAAAAGCTGGAAGTTTTGTTTTGAAGATGTCTTGTACATCATTACAGGACCAAAAGTTAAAACAATCTCAACAGACAAAGATATTGCTGTAGCTTCAACATTTGTTTTTGATGCATATAACAAAGCTGATGACAAGCTTGTACAGTCACATCTTTTTAAGCTTGCAGTGGCAAATGCTATTGCTGAAGAAGCCGATACCCTTGAGTTGGAAAACAGAGAATTTACGATTGTAATGGATGAAAGAAGCGGCACGATTAGTGACGAAACCGGCAAACACTTTGCTCAAATTTCCGACATCATCGTTAATCCCTTGGATTCAAGTGCTTTTCTAAGTGTTGATTTCAAAGAAACCGTTCGCGAAACAATGAACGCCAGAAAGAACGAATTCTACTTTACAGATGAGAATGGAATTGAAACTCACTATAAGATAGTTATCGTCAACCAAAACTACAGCATTATGAAAGACATGCCCACTGAATTGGTGCGAACCTATGAATTCCCCAGTAAAGAACACTGGTTAGGGCTTGATAACAACGGTATGGACCTGCTCACCCGTCTGATGTACGGTGGACGTGTTTCTCTGATGGTGGGTTTCGTGGTTATTATCATTGAGATGCTTATCGGTGTCATCTTTGGCGGTATCTCTGGTTACTTTGGTGGCACGGTTGATACCCTGATGATGCGCTTTGTAGACTTGTTTAATAGTATTCCTTTCTACCCGATTGTGATTATTTTCGGGTCTGTAATGGATACTTTGCAGGTTGATTCAACCACACGTATATTCTTATTGATGGCTATATTGGGTTTGCTTGGTTGGACTGGTATTGCCCGGGTTGTTCGTGGGCAAATTCTGAGCCTGCGCGAACAAGACTTTATGGTTGCTACCGAAGCAACCGGTATCAGAACCAGCCGCCGCATTTTCCGTCACCTTATCCCGAACGTCATGCCACTGCTGATTGTTTCCGCCACTGCTGGTTTAGGTGGCATCATCATCACAGAGGCAACGCTTGGCTTCCTAGGATTAGGCGTAAAATATCCCTTAGCATCTTGGGGTAGTATCATCAATAATGCATCAAGTGCCCATGTTATGCAGTCGTACTGGTTTATGTGGTTCCCTGCCGGTATGCTGATTTTGCTGACCGTGTTGGGCTTCAACTTTGTTGGCGACGGCTTGCGCGATGCTTACGATCCAAAGATGAAACGTTAGGAGTTTTAGATGACTGACGAAAAAATAGATTTAAAACAATTTGACACAACAGAGGCTGAAGAAGATCGCGTAAAGGAGAGTATCCACCTTAGCGCCAGAGAATCAGCCCGAATTACGCGCGAGAATCGCCGCATTACCAATGCCATCGAAAAACACCGCAATCGTCGTAATGTTGACCCTTCAGAGTATCTTACTGAAATGGTCAACCCGGATAATGTGGTTGAGTTTGACGACGTACACACTTATTTCTTCACCGATATCGGTACTGTTCGCGCTGTTGATGGCGTAACTTTTGATGTTCCTGTTGGTAAAACAGTAGGTGTGGTGGGTGAATCAGGCTGTGGCAAGTCCGTTACCGCGCTTTCCCTGATGCAGTTGGTGCAACGCCCACAAGGCCAGACCGTAAAAGGCGAAATTCGCCTTAACACCGGCGATAAGGTCTACAATATTGTTGAGACCCCCCCAACTGAGATTATGGAAACCATTCGTGGTGCGCAAGTTTCGATGATCTTCCAGGAGCCAATGACCAGTTTGAACCCTGTCTTTAAAGCCGGACATCAAATTGATGAAGTTATCGCATTGCACAATCCTGAAATGAGCAAAGAAGCTGTCAAGCAAAAATCAATCGACATGATCGAAATGGTTTGTATCGCCAACGCTGAGGGTGTCTATGAAATGTACCCCCCCACGAACTCTCCGGTGGTATGCGCCAGCGTGTCATGATTGCTATCGCTTTGGCTTGTAACCCGCGCTTGATTATCGCCGACGAACCAACAACCGCCCTGGACGTGACCATTCAGGCACAAATTTTGGACTTGTTGCGCCAGCTCAAAGACCGCATCAACTCCAGTATTATGCTCATTACCCACGACTTGGGTGTGGTAGCCGAAATGGCAGATTATGTTGTGGTTATGTATGCCGGACGCATCGTTGAAAAGGCACGGCGCATGACGTGTTCTTGCATCCACAGCATCCTTATACTGTCGGGTTGATGGCATCTAAACCGGTTATCAACAAAGAAGTTGACCGCTTATACAGCATCCCGGGTGCAGTGCCCAACCCCCCCATCAACATGCCCAACTACTGCTACTTTAGAGACCGATGTAATAAACGCAAGCCCATTTGTAATGGCGACTACCCACCTGAAATTTACACATCTGATACGCACATGGTAGCTTGCTATCTCTACAAAGATCAAAACGAAGAGGCCAACAATGGAAAATGAAAATCTTTCTAACGAACTGATTCATGACGACGAATATATTGCCGAGGTTTATCGCCTAAAGCAATATTTCCCAATCAAAGCTGGTTTGTTCCAGCGAGTGGTTGGCCATGTGAAGGCTGTAGATGGCGTAACTTTCAGAATTCGGAAAGGCACAACACTTGGCTTGGTGGGTGAGTCCGGTTGCGGAAAAACCACTGTTGGCAAAACGATGTTGCGACTCAATACCGCTACATCAGGTAAAGTTCTCTTTGATGGCGTTGATGTCTTTGCCTTGGATCGCGAAGGCATTCGTGACTTGCGCCCCCCCGCATGCAGATGATTTTCCAGGACCCCCCCTATTCGAGTCTTTCACCGCGTATGCCCATTAGCGAGATCGTTGGCGAAGCTGTCCGCGAGCACAACATTGTGCCACGGAATGAATTCGACGATTATATCGATCATGTCATGCTCAACTGCGGTTTGCAACCCTATCACAAAGACCGCTACCCACACGAGTTCTCCGGTGGTCAGCGCCAGCGCATTTGTATTGCGCGTTCACTCGCTTTGAAACCCGACTTCATCGTTTGCGACGAGCCGGTCTCGGCCCTGGATGTCTCCATTCAGGCGCAGATCATCAACTTGCTTGAAGATCTGCAAGAGCAAAACAAAATGGCTTATCTCTTCATCTCCCACGACCTTTCGGTTGTGCAACACATCTCCGACTACATCGGCGTGATGTACCTGGCGATATTGTGGAATATGCCAAGAAAGAATATCTCTTTGAGAACCCGCTCCATCCTTACACGCAGGCTTTGCTTAGCGCGGTGCCCATCCCTGACCCCCCCACCCTGAAGATGAAACGCATCATCCTTGAAGGCAGCATTCCCTCCCCCCCGGCGAATCCTCCTTCAGGCTGTAAGTTCCACACACGCTGTCCGCGTGCCATGGATATCTGCAAGCAAGAAGTTCCGCCCGTCATCGAGCTGAAACTGGACCACGAAGTGGCATGTCATCTCTATGCCGGACAGGGAAAGGTGCTGGACCTATAAAATGCTGAAAGAATACCCAGACGACGACGGACGTGTCATTTGCGATATGAACGTTGAAGGCATGCGCTGGTACAACCGGAACTTGTCAAAGGTCGACGACTATCGCAAAAGCCGCGAAAAACCCGCGCCATACCACAGCGCGGGCGAAGTCATGACCCGGCGCGAAACAGTCCGCTATACCTTTTATGCGGTACTGGCAGGACTGACCATCGTGGCAGTCTTCGCCACCGCCTGGATTCTGCTGTGGCTCTTCTCCGCGTACGTTTGGTTCAAGTAAGCAGTATCTAATGCATTAGATAAAAAAAGGCTGTCAAAAGACAGCCTTTTTTGATTCTAAAAACCCTGCGAAATGTCACACCTCTCAAACTGCTTTGTTCAGGTCTTCCTCGCTTGGTCCACTGGAAGGCTCTGGAAGACCAGCTTCCTTCAGAGAAAGAACTACCCTATCGACTGGCTCATGTGTGTGCGCCATGAAAGACCCTAACATCAGCCATTTAGTCCACTTCCCCCCCTTGTAATAGCCAGAAACCAAGGTGTCTTCTCTCACCTTGTCTCCAGCACGAGCAACGTAGAAAGTACCAGTCCAGCGCCCTTTGGCTACTACTTTGTATTTCTCGCTCATAAACTTTGCTCCTTTCGTCGAATTAAAATTCTGAAAAACAGAGGCTTCAGAGTGCCATCAGCTTGCAGGATTGACCCGCTATTGTTCAGGCTATCCGTGCCTTTTTGTTAAAGAACCCTACGAAATTACACACCTCTCAAACTTGGCTCTAACAGTTCGACCGTCAGTTTGTGTTAAAGAGCCCTACGAAATTACACATCTCTCAAACGCGGGGGGGCGGTTATGCCAGGGCTTGCCAGGAGTTAAAGAGCCCTACGAAATTACACACCTCTCAAACATGCAACAAGAGCTGAAACTAAAATATCAAGTTAAAGAGCCCTACGAAATTACACACCTCTCAAACCCTGCCATAAAATACTGGTCTGGCATAATGGTTAAAGAGCCCT
>JMBV01000536.1_pt1 | contig 11405 bp, 14 predicted proteins | sample 616531 | NCBI WGS metagenome assembly JMBV01 (sample SAMN02727904, study PRJNA239997) | anaerobic digester metagenome | biome: anaerobic digester; isolation source: mesophilic anaerobic digester inoculated with municipal waste water sludge... | place: Germany: Bielefeld University, CeBiTec ... | reverse complement strand
GTAGGGCACATCTTCCAGAATGTAGCGGTGCTGCAGGTGCGATGGGGGGGCCTCGATCGTTTCATAAGCGCGGTTTTGCTGGATCGCTTCAAAAAGGGTGCCTCCCTGAACACCATAACTGCGCCTCAACCAGTCCTCAGTGCGTTCTAACTGCCAACCCAACTCGGCGGCAACCGCCAATCTCTCGTTATCAATCCTTTCCAAGAGGCGCCCCACCGACGGTGTAATTCCATCGTAGTAATATTTATATGTGCTGTGCACGTTTTCAGTCCACCCTGCGTTCAAAAGTAGCGGCGCGCTGTGCAAAATCATGCCCACATTACCGATAGAAGTTTCTACCATGGATTGGGCAGGTTTTAAATGGGGGGGCTGCAGGCAGGAGGGCATGCGGTTGATGATGCTTTGGTTTTCGGCGGGGGGGTTGAATGTGGAAAGGAGCACATCAGATTTGAGCGCGACCACATTCACCGCATCCGGGCGGGTTTTGCGGCAGGTATAGATTATGGTCTGAGTTTCCGCAATAATCTGCTCAAACTTCCGATTGTGCTCTTCGTAAACCTCTTTAAAATCCAAGGCGCCAAAAGTACGCCCCCCCGGGTTGAGCACGATCACGGTTGATTTTTTTTGATGTGCTTAGCAATAGCCTCAGCCAAGCCCCTATGCGCGTTAGCAGGCGTTGTGATCAAGATTAAATCAGGATCGCGCACAGCAACGCCAATATCCGCCGTCACCTGATCGATGGCATAGGTACCTTCGATCACCCCCCCTTCACAATGGATCTCTTTGCTTTTCATCAGTAACTCGATTGTCTCTTTAGAACGGTTCCAGAGCGTTACGCTATGCCCCCCCTCTTTACTTAGATGGGCGGCCGTTGCCAGCCCTGAATTACCCGCTCCCACCACAGTGATGTTCATAACGTACCACCTCGCTTCATTTTGATTTTATCTTAAATACCGGTGGACCCGTCTCACCAGTATATGTCTTATTCTTCGCTTTTCCGTGGGGGGGCCGGATTCCTTTTTCACAAGTGAGTTAAAAAAAACCCATCTAAAAAAAAGATGGGGGGCAGAAAACATCTTGGCTAATATTTGATTTTGCCCAACTTAAATTAGTTTTTCTAATAAGTTCCCCCCCGCGTTTCTTGGCTATTATTCCTTTCTATTATTCTCCCTAAATCAAAAAAAATCCTTCTTAAGCGCTGCCTGGTTGACAAAAAGGCGGGAAAACAACCGGGAGAGCTACCCCCCCGTGTTTTCCCGCTCAAAGAGCTAGCTTAAGCCATTTTTGCCCCCCTGTTTTACATGGCGAAGATCCGCTGCAAAAGCTGTAGACATCACCATGTTCGTCAATCACTTTGGCAGTGGGCTTGCCGTGGCCGTGGCCTGATTTTGCATCCACGCGCAGTAAAATGGGAGCGGTACCCCCCCGCTGGGCTTCCTGCACAGCCGCGGTGAATTTATAGGCGTGGGCCGGCACCACCCTATCGTCGCCTTCCGCAGTCACAACCAACGTAGGCGGATAATGAGCCTTGCGCACATTATGCAGAGGCGAATAACGATACAAGAAGGCAAAATGGTCCGCGTTTTCTTCCCCCCCGTTGCCGTATTCGGGCACCCAATAGCGGCCCACCGTCCATTTATGGTAGCGCAGCATATCAGTGACGGGTACGCCGCAGATCACGGCGCCAAAGAGCTCGGGCCGCTGAACCATGCAGGCGGAGACTAAAAGCCCCCCCATTACTGCGCCCTTCGATTGCCAGCCTGTCGGGTTTAGTATATTTATTGGCAATCAGCCATTCCGCCGCGGCAAGAAAATCGTCAAAGACATTCTGTTTGTTCTCCAGCATGCCCCCCCTTGGTGCCACCCTTCCCCCCCATATTCGCTGCCCCCCCTGAGGTTGGCCACAGCGTAAATACCCCCCCCTGCTCCAACCACCACAGGCGCGAAGGGGGGGCGAAAGAGGGGGGGGTGATGGGAATGTTAAACCCGCCGTAACCATAAAGCAGGGCCGGATTTTCGCCGTTTAGTTCAAGGCCTCTTTTATGGACCAGGTACATAGATACTTGTGTACCATCTCTGGATGGGTAGAAAACTTGCTTGACCTGAAACTGCCCCGGATCAAACTTCAGCTGCTGCCGCGTAAAGAAATCTAAACTGCCCGCGGCAAAATCATAATGCAAACTCACCGTGGGGGGGTATAAAAACGAGGTAAAATCCAGAAAAAAACTCGGCGTGATTTTGCCTGCCCGAAATCTCTTGGACAGAACCAAGCGTGGGCAGGGCCAGTTCTTGGGACTTTTCACCCTGCAGATCGTAGAGTTTGACTAAGGAATGGGCGTTATGCATAAAGGCGACCACAAAATGCCCGTTGATTAAACGCGCCGTCAGAATTACGTCCTCTTGTTCCGCTACAATCTCACGCCAATTCTTGCGGTTTGGCCGTTCAATGTCAATGCAGACCAACCGGCCCTTGGGCGCATTTAAATCGGTGAAGAAATAAAAATTATTTCCCACACTGCCCAAAAAAAATTGTACCTTGCTTCCCCGTGCTGCAAAAGCTCTGTGAAGGGCCCATCGCTCTGCAGCGGGCGGTAGTAAAACCGCTGCGCCGATCGGTGCCGTGAGAAACATGGAGCGTAAGGTAGTTTTGATCCGCGGTGATGGCCGGGAAAAAAACCTAGTTCTTTCCGATCGGGCCGTTCGTAAACTAAAACGTCCTGCGCCTGATCGGTGCCCAATTGATGCCAATAGATTTGGTTAAAGTTGTTCTCATCTTCCGGCGCGACCGTGCCCGGCTTAGGGTAGCGGCCGTAATAAAACCCTTTCGTATTATGCCAGGCCATATTGGTAAACCGGCAGTATTTAATCACCTCAGGCAGGTGTTGGCCCGTTGTGAGATTGAGAATACGGATTTCCTGCCGATCGCTGCCGTGGGCCGATACGGTATAAGCCATAAACTCGCCCGTTTCTTCCGGGCTAAACCCGCTTAAGGCAACAGTACCGTCTTCGCTCCAGGTGTTGGGATCCAAGATTACCTCGGGCTTCGCGCCCAATTCTTGGCAGCGAACAAGCACCGATTGATTCTGAAGCCCGCTGTTTGTCTCAAAATAATACCAGCCGCCCACCTTTCTCGGCAGCGAATGGCGAGGGTAGTCCCACAATTCAGTCAAGCGGCGTTTGATCGCGCCTCGAGTTCGTACTTCGCCCAAAAACCCTCCGTTAAGCGTCTTTGGGCCCTTACCCACTCTTTCACCTCAGGATGCTCCGCATTTCCAACCAGCGGTAGGGGTCTGCCACCGCTGTACCGTGATAGTCCTCCACAACATCAACTTTCCGTGTCCGCATTTGCAGTCCCCCCCTTTTCTGCTTATCTCTGCCTATCTAATCGCGCGGGCCCGCTATTGATTGCGAAATTCGGTAAAGCGCTGAGCAAGGCGGTCCCGGTCGGGCCAATCTTCGCGCTTGCGGGGTAGAACAAGTTTAGCGCCGTGCAGGCCTTGAATGCCGTGGCGCAGCATGGCCCATCCTCTTCGCGCAGCAAGCCCGGTTCGACGATTATTTTATAATCGGGGCTGACCCCCCCGATGAACATGCGGTCATAGGCCGCGTGGTGAATTTTACAAAGAGCCAAGCCGTTGGTGACAACCGGTTCGCCGGCCGCTTCCCGATCGGGAATGATATGGGCCGCGTCCAAGAGTTCCGCATGGCGCAGGCGGCAGAAGGCACACCTACTGCGGTAGGCTTTTAATACTCTGGCTCGAAACGCCTGCTGATGTAGGCGCGTCAAAAAGCGGATGTAACATACCTGCGCCTGTAAGATCAGTTTCATCGCCGGCCGCCCCCCCGCCGATCCGGGCGTGCTGTTTGTCGTCGATGGCCACAGTAAACGTCAGCGACGCCAAATCGTCACCGATGATATAGACGGGCCAGGTTGCCAGGTATTTACCCACATCTAGGGCGAAGAAATACACAAGGGGGGGCACCTGTTCCAGCATGGCCTGCCTAAGGCCCCCCCTATTCTCGTAGTGATTGGGATCGCTGCCCCCCCGGTATTTATAATAAAGAAGGCCATCAGGCGTAATGCCATCCTCATAGGGGGGGCCCCGCGCCGAGGTGCGAATGGAGATGGGGGGGATTGTCTCAAAAATCCTTGGTTTCCAGATACCCTGCTGTCCCACCAGGCTGATGCGCCGGCCCTGATAGAAAAAGCCGTGCTGCAGGGTAGACCAGTCAAGCACATCGCTGAACAAAGTCTGTTCTTCCAGCCAGGCAAAAACGGCCCGCCGTATGTTGGCTTCGACAGCCATTGGACACCCTCCCATCCTCTGCAAAGAGAAAATTGGTATCTTTAGGCTTTATTCTGGCCGGCCGGGGGGGGAATTCCTGCCTGGTGCCGGATCAAAGACAGGCCCTGCCTTGGGGCAGAGCCTGTCTTTTCGTACGAGCTTACTGAATTGGAATGCTGCGGCTATCCGCCGATCCGTTTGTTTTGGGAAACTTGACCTCCAAAACGCCGTCCGTATAGTTAGCGGTTACTTCCTCAGGCTGATACTGCCCACATAGAAGCTGCGCCTGCTGGAAAGCTGCCTGCGTTCGCGGCAGATGTAATTGCCCTGATCCTCTGAGATCATTTCTTCCTGCCGCACACCGATTGTCAAATAACCGTTTTCCACCGCGAGGTTGATGTTCTCCTTGGAAATACCCGGTAGGTCGGCCTGGAGTACATAACCCTGCTCAGTTTCCTGCACATCAACGTCAAAACCCTGCATTGATGTTTCGGGCCAATTGAACAAGTCCCCCGAAAGCCCTGGGTAAAAGGATTCTACTCTGTTTCCCCCCCGCCTAAAGGGAGCGATTCTAAACATACATAGCCACCTCCTGCGTTTTGTTTTCGTGCTTGCACCTTTACTTTAACATTAACGTCAGGGAACGTCAAAACCCAAATAAGTCGCTGCCGCACCGTTACAGCTAGTATTTCCCAAATTTAATTAAAAAAATCTGCCTTTCCCTCACCTTTACAAGGTCAACAAAGGTCAGACAGATAGTGGGCTCGCTGCCAAAAGGGCTAATCTACCTCTGCGGCGAAATCCCAATTTAGCGTCTGCAGTTCTGCCAAAAAGGGCGAAGCCTGCTGTTCACAAGCGAATAAAGCCAGCCGGCGCATTGCCCTACTGCAGCCCACGAACAAAATTTGGCGCCGATAGCACTCCCGCTCACGCGCCTCCCCCTTCGTCTCTCACCTCTTCGCCCGTTCCGGGAAATAATCCCGTTCCACATGTGCCACGGCAACGGTGGGAAATTCCAGGCCCTTGGAGGTATGCAGCGTCATCACCTTAACGGCTCTTTCCCTCAGGTGCAGCTCGCCCCCACTAACGTGTTTCGCCTCAATTCCCAGCTCCCTTAGGGCATCCGCCAATTCTACCGCCAAGCGGTTAGAATAGGCAAGCACGGTGCCGGTCCAGACGGGCAAACGCAGATCTGCCGCCGATTGGCGCAGAAAATGGGCGATGCGCGCCGCCTGTTCTCGCTGGGAAGAACAGAGGAAAATGCGAGGCCGGGGCCCCCCCTCTCGCACGGGCTGCGCCACCCTTGTCTCGTTATCTATGCCCTCCGCGGGCAGCAATTCGGCACAGGCAGCCGCAATCTGCTTTGTGCTGCGGTAATTATGGCGCAAAATGGTGGAACGGCCTCGAAAATCCAAGCAATGATGCACCTTACTCCAGGAGAAACCCCCCCGATTATAAATGCTTTGATTGGCATCAGCGGTAAAAATAACCCCCCCGGGGGCTTCTGCACAGTTGCGCGGCGATGCTGAGGCTTACCGGGCTTAAATCCTGCGCTTCATCTACCAAAACCACATCATAGGGCATAAAATCCACCCTTTTCTGCCGCAGCGCATCCAATGCCAAACCGCGGTAGTACTCCCAAGAGTGACCTTCGGGGGCCATCAGCTGCTGCGCCTGTTCATAAACCTCCCAGACTAGGTACGCAGGTCTGCCCCCAAAGGGCACCCTTCTGCCCGTCCGCTCTGTTTGCAAATATTCGCTCAGGCTGCGCACCTGCCTGCCCTCGATCACCCACTGGAACTCTTCAATCAAGTAGGCGGGTGAAAGCCCGAGCAGTGTCACCCAGGCCCGTGCCGGTTCCGCTTCATACTTGGCTAAAACACGGTTTTGCGCTTCCACCACATATTGTTCGATGCTGTTCAGCGGTGCGAAGGGCTGCCCGCCGGCGGTAACGATCTGCCGCACCAGGCGATCGATATTCGTGATCTCTACCTGTTCCAGCCTGTCGGGAATGAGTTCGGCCAACAACTGCCGCGAGGCATTCATAAGAGAGCGGCCAAATGTTAAAAAAAAGAATGCGGGGGGGCAGCGGTTCAAACAGCCGGTATTGATCGGGGGGGTCTAAAAGATTTTTGATGCGGTACAGGGCAACAAGTGATTTACCCGTGCCCGGGCCCCCTTTGACCAAAGCGGGCCCAACTAAAGAACGGGCCGCTACCCTTTCCTGTTCAGGCGACAGTTTCAGCAAGAATCGGGTAAGCGTTCCATCGCTGAACCGTTCGAGATGGGCAGGGCTGGGTAGGTCCAGATCCGGTTCCTCTTCCAGCTGCTGTAAATTGGGGGGGGTGATACCAATGCAGGACTTTTTTTCATCGTGTCTTCGGGCAAATCCAATGTGAAAAGATCATCGAGGCCTTCACACTGTTTGATCAGCGCGCGCTGCTCAGGGGGGGGATGCCCCAGCGCTCCAAAAGGAGCGCAAAGACGCCATCTGTTTCTTCGGCGGCCTCCTCGGCCGCCGCGGTGCTCTGCCCGGCACCATCCGGGTATTCGCCGCGGGGGGGCGTATCAAAGGAGTGGTGCGGTATGGGGGGGCCGGTTGGGGGGGCCCGGCCGCCCGGATCTCCCCGGATGTCACGCTTGTTTCTGCCGCGGCTCGAAAGCGATCGTAAATACTGCCCCCCCTCGGGCCCACCGCCAGTAGGCTGACCACTTTCCCGCCCACCGCGTAAATCAAGCGGTAACGCCCCCCCACCCGCAGTCGGTAAACATTATTGTACTGATGCTTAAAGACCCGTTTTACATCGGGCACGCGAAACGGATCACGGTAGAATTGATCAATCGATCGCTGAGCGCCGGCCTGCACCGCCCGGGGCAGCTCGAAGAAATCTTTTAGAAATCCATCCTTGACCACAACTTCGTAAGCCACTTCAGTCCCCCCCCGTTTTTTACCACACCAGCCCCCCCCTGGCATCGGTCGGCCAAAATGCCCATTTCCCGCATCCTCCTGCACATAAAATCCATCGCTTAAATTGACCGCGGTGCAGACATGCACCGGGATGACTTCCACCCTTTGCCCCCCCAGCCGTAGGCTTCCCGGCGGGGCCAAAACGACGCCGTGTTCCTCACTGAGACGGGCCAACTTGGCCCGGGGGCTCCGCCAAAATCAGGCCGTGGCCGTAGGTGGGGGCTTGCCGCCTCTGAGAAGACTTTGCTGCCCGCATCAAGAATGTACCGATCAGGTGCGGGATGGCTCACAACCATGGCTAAAACGGTTAGTGCGCAATTCTCCGGTTGCGCAACAAATTTCATCTGCATTAGATCATTAAACACATAGGTGCCCGGTCGCCATTCTGTGACCCCCCCTCCACAGCCACCCCCCGGCCTGGCAAGGGGGGGTGGTGCCGCTGCTCACCGCAGTAATGTTGAAACCCGCGTTTCTAAGGGCATCCGCGGCGAACACAAGGGCTGCACCCGCCTCTTTAGCAAGTTGGCACATGCTGGGTGTATCCGGCGCCCGGTGGACATGGCCTCATGGGTCAGAACACCCACAAGATCCAGGTTCGCTAAGGGCCGTAGATGTTCGGCCAAGGCAGCCGCCTTAGTGGGCAGCACACCATCTCGCTCTCCCCCCCGGTATTAATGATCATGGAAAGCTTAAAGCGCATCCCCCCCGCTCCGCCCCCCCGAGTCTATTCAGGCGTTGGGCCGCTTCGGCGCTGTCGAAGGCTACTGTCAGCCGACAGCGGCGGTTCAGTTCCGCCACTTTCCTCAACTGAAAGTCGCCGTAAAGGGATAGGCAATAAGGATGTCGCCGATTCCCGCCGCAGCCATCACCTCCGCTTCGCTCACCGTTGCGCAGGTAATGCCGGCCGCACCGGCTTCCATCTGTATTCGGGCGATCCGCTTATTCTTATGGGTCTTAATGTGGGGGGGCCGCAGCGAAACTCCGGCCTTGCGGGCCAAAGCGGCCATATCCTGCACATTTTTCTGCAGTACTTGTAGATTCACCAGCAAACTGGGCGTTGGCAGCTGCTCCTTATTCACGTGCGCACCTCCGTTATGTCTTCTTCCCAGACGGCAGTACAGTTCTTGCCTTTTCCCTTGGCCCGGTATAAGGCCCGATCGGCAAAATAATAGTAATTCTTGGCCTGCTCCGGCGCCAGCAGGGGGGGCGCAACGCCAAAACTGGCACTGGTCCGCACTTGGCAGCTATCCACCACAAAGGTGTGGTCCGCAATCTGCCTGCGCAGCCTTTCCGCCAACTTGCCCGCCTCTCGTAAAGGGGTATTTGCAGCGAGAATGATGAATTCTTCCCCGCCTAGGCGGACTAAAATGTCACTGCCGCGCATGGAAGCTTGCAGCAAGTTTGACAGATCGCAAAGGACCCGATCGCCCACCGGGTGTCCGTAAGTATCGTTGATCTGTTTGAATTCGTCCAGATCAAACATGATCAGGCAGGATTCGCTGCCCCTGCGTTCCATCCGTTTCAATTCCGCCTTGACGACCTGATCCAAAAACCGCCTGTTGGGCAGCCCTGTGAGGGGGGGATCCTGGTAAGCCATCCGCTCTAAGATGGCCTGCTGCGCCTGAATTCTTTCTTTTTGCTCCTCACCGCGGCGAAAATTGCGCCAATTAGTAATGGAAAGGGCAAAACCGAGGGCAATGGCGACAACACCGTTGCTTTGGCTGACCCACAGTACGCTCACGGGCAGATCGCTGAAGTAAATCATGCTGAAATGAAAGCTGACGCCAAAACGGCGAATACGAGTACCGCGCGGGAGGGCCTAAGGTAGTAAAAGGTGCCCACGATGGTGGAAACGAGTAGGATTGGCGTTACCGAAATCAGGACGCTTTGATCGATAATGGCATTTACGATTCCCGAGCCCAGGACAAATACAACCACAATGTATTGAAAACCAGCAGTGCGCCGGTACTGTCCCGCCTGCGGCGCAGCCAAGCGGCGATTATCCACTGCATAAATGCGCCGGCGCTGATCGAAAAATTAGCCAGCATGGCCCGTCGGCGCCATACGCTTAAGACGGGGGGGAGGTCACATCCTGCAGAAACGCATGAAAAACGGCGATCCCCAGCAGAGTCAAGGCCATGACGGGCGCGGTCCAGTAAATGCGCTGCAGATTGACTTTTGCCGCTTCGCCCGCGATGGCGGCATTGGCCCTCATCAAAGCGGTTGTTTTACTGCGATATAGCCGATACCTGGCCTTGATAGCCCGCACTTGGCACCCTCCCGTCCCGGACAGTAATACCACCTTTCTCCAACTACCCCGAATTGTCCTTCCGCTGTGCGGCGAACAAAAAAACCCCCCCGGGGTGCCTACCGGGGTTTTTTTTCTTTAATTAAGCGTTATTTTTTTTCAAAACGCCAGGCGTCACGGCACATATCAACGATGCTGAGGCGGGCTTCCCAGCCCAGTTCGGCGCGGGCCTTGGCGGCGTCCGCGTAAACAGCGGCCAAATCGCCCGGCCTGCGCTTAACAATTTCATAGGGGATTTTAATCCCGGTGGCCCGTTCAAAAGCCCGCACAAGTTCTAAACGGATGTTCCTCTGCCCGTGCCCAAGTTAAGATTTCTACCCCCCCGGCTTCAAGTGCCGCAAAGCGGCTAAATGGCCCCCCCGGCTAAATCTACCACATGCAGATAATCTCTGACACCCGTGCCGTCTACCGTGGGGTAATCATCGCCAAAAATGCTCAGCTTTTCCAATTTGCCCTTGGCAACTTGGGTAATGTAGGGCATCAGATTGTTAGGAACGCCGCGGGGGGCTTCCCCCCCAATAAGCCCGCTTAAATGGGCCCCCAACGGGGGGGTTAAAGTAACGGAGCAGCACGGCGGAAAACCGGGGGGGTTGGCCGCAGCCGTATCCTGCAGGATGCGTTCTGAAATCACTTTTGTCTGCCCGTAAGGATTTGCCGCGGGCAAAAGCGCCATCGTTTCCAGCAGGGGCGATTCATGGGCACCGTAGACAGTGGCGGAAGAGCTGAACACAAATTTTTCAACACCGTGTTTCAAGCACTGCTGCACTAAGGCAATGGTACTGAGCACGTTGTTTTTGTAGTACAGCAGGGGGGGCTTTTCCATCGATTCGCCAACCGCCTTCAAACCGGCGAAATGAATCACGCCATCTATGCTGTGGGTGGAAAAATGAAATCCAGATACTTTTCATCCGCAACGTCCGCCTCGTAAAACAAAGGCCGCCTGCCGGTGATTTTTTTGAATGCGGTCAACAACGCATCTCTCGCTATTTGCCAGATTATCCATAATGACAACGGAATGCCCTTCCTGCAGCAGCTCCACACAGGTATGGCTGCCTATGTACCCCCCCGTCCCGCCCGTGATTAGAATAACCATTGCCCGCCTCTCTTTCCGCTAACGATCCAGTTTGGCCAAAAGTTCCTGCGCCGCCGCCTCAATTTCAGGATCCAGCCGCACCTCGGGCCTGGCCAACAGCTCCCGCAGCACTTCCACCGCCTCGCCTCGGCGGCCATTATGATCCAACGCCCTAGCCAGCTGGATGGGGTATTCTATGTTGTCCGGGCCCAGCTCCACCGCCTTCTGCGCCATTTCCAGTGCCAGCTTTTTATTACCGATGCTCAAGGGGAAACCGGGTGCCTCTTCATAAAGCTGGCTGAGGACATCATAGGCATCCGCGTAGTTTTCATCCAGTTCCAGCACCCTATCCAAGGCATCTTTCATGGGCCTGACCATGAACAAGCTCTGCAAAATGCCCCCCCTAGTCTGGCCGATGCGCCCGATGAGCGATGCCTGCCAAAAGTGGGCATCGGGTGAATCGGGTGCTATTTCCACCGCCCGATCCGCATACTCTTTGCCCTTTTCAAACGTGGCCAAAACATCATCAGTAATGCGTTCGCCCAAATACAGATGTGCTTTACCGATCAGCCACAGAGCATGGCTGTCATTGGGCTGCTCTTCCAGATGCTGGGTCAATTCGGCAATAACCGCCTCTATTTTGGGCACCTGCTTGGTCTCAATCGTTTGATCGAGGGCGGCCAGATCGGCCGCGGCTGCAGGGAGTGCGGCAAGCAATAACAACGACATTACCAAGGCAATTTTCCCCAATTTTGTTTTCAAAGCATTTCT
>JMBV01000535.1_pt1 | contig 11417 bp, 18 predicted proteins | sample 616531 | NCBI WGS metagenome assembly JMBV01 (sample SAMN02727904, study PRJNA239997) | anaerobic digester metagenome | biome: anaerobic digester; isolation source: mesophilic anaerobic digester inoculated with municipal waste water sludge... | place: Germany: Bielefeld University, CeBiTec ... | reverse complement strand
TTGGATTTCCATTTTTGTTGGAAGGAGTCATGTTGACTTTTTTTTAGGAGGTTTAATATCCACTATTCTTATATTTACTTCCTTTAAATTAGGATACAACAAAATTGACATAGTATTACCCTTTATTCCATTGGCTTCAGGGAAGGAGATGCAGCGGGATATAATTGTATTAATTATTTCCTTTAGTTTATTAATAGGAATACTAGGAAGTATATTTGGATTGAAATCCATTAACACCAGGGATAATAAAAGGGTACAAAACATTGGGAGGTAAAATACTTGAAATATATAGCACCTATGATGGTTGGAGGAGTTATCGGTTATTTCACCAATTGGTTAGCTATTAAAATGTTATTTAGACCCTATGAGGAAAAAGAGTATTAGGATTAAAGATTCCCTTTACTCCAGGATTAATTCCTAAGGAAAGATATAGAATGTCTAAAAGTATTGGCAATGCAATAGGGGGGGAACATCTGTTGACACCAGAAAAGATAAAAGAAGTTTTGTCCAGTGAAGAAACTCAGATAAATATAAATAAATGGATAAGTTTAAAGCTTAAGAAGTTAAAAGAAAGTGAACAGTCTATTATGGACTTATTAAGTCCAATAATTGGAAGTAATTATAATAAGACGATTTATATAATTGAAGAAAATATAGTAGAAACCATAATATCTAAATTAAAAAAACAAAGACTTTAAAATTAAAATTATAAACTTTATAGATAATAGTCTCTATGAAAATATAAGGATTTAGTTTTAGATAAATTAGATATAAAGGTTAGGGATGTCTTAAGAGAAGTATCTCAGTCTTCAGAGGTAAAATCTTTAATCGTAGGAGAATTACAAGATATAGTAGAAAAACTTAAAGATGATGATAGAGCCTTAAAAGAAGTTGTTTCTCAAAATACTATAGATAATATTTACAGAATTTTAGATGAAAATGAGGAATATATTATCAATGGAGTAAAAAGTTTATTAAATAATGAAGATTTAAAATACAAGTTAAAGGTATCTATTGAAGATTTAATAAATGAAAATGTAAGTAAACTAATAACTATGTTTTTAGAACCACAGATAATATCAGATAAGGTATTTCATATTATAGAAAGATATATAAATAGTTCCGATGGAGAAAAGGTGATTTTATTTGCAACTAAAAGCTCTTTAGATAGATTTTTAGAAGCTAAGATATCTACTATAGCCCATGGGGGGGCAAATAGATTTATAGTTGAAGAAAATATTATGGATATTAGAGATTTAATTTTAAACTATTTAAGTCAAGAAGAAAATCAAAATAAGATAATAGATGTCTTTATTAAGAATATTAAATCGAAGGATATGGAAATAAAAGGGGAAATATTAAATATTATATCTATTAATTTAGAAAAAAATAATTGATTCGGCAGAATTTAAGGATAGTATCCTTAAAATTGTTAATATAAATATCAATAGATTATTAAACAAGCCTTTATGCAAAATATTAAATAATATAAATGAGGAAAAAGTTAGCAAAACAACAAATTTTATAAAGGAAATGCTTAATACTTACTCTGAAAATGCATTATTAGAAATAATAAATCTCTTTGATATATCTAAAATAGTAGAAGAACAAATCAATAGTTTTCAAGTGGAATATACGGAAGAATTAATACTTGGTATAGCTGAAAAAGAATTAAAGGCTATTACTAGATTAGGAGCATTATTAGGTGGCATAATGGGGGGGTTGTTATCACCTTTATTACAAAATATAGTATAGTTTATAATATTTAGGAATTTCCATAATATGGTAATAATTCTATGTTATTCAAAACCTGTTGAAAAATGGGCTTAATAGTGATAAAATCAATATATTAGAAATGGAAAGGGTTATGGGAGGGGGGGTAGTGTTGGCAATAGAATCCATAAATAAAAGCTATGAGATAATAGAGAAAAACCTTGAACAAATAGAATCTATAATATCTAGCAAATTTGTTTTAGGACAAGATGGTAAAATTATTGAGCTCCATATTGTTTCCAATGGAGAAAGAAACCCAAAGCAATTATCTAGAGATATTCAATCAGTTCTTATAGCTACATATGATATAGCAATTGATTATAAAAAAAATAAGCATAGCAGAAATACCTGAAAAGATTATCAAAAGAAATAAACCTAGATTAAAAATAGAAACTATATCCCATGAGAAAAGCAGGCAAAAATCATCTATAAAAGTAGTCTTAAGTGATGAAAAAGGTAAATACACAAATTGTGCTGAAGGAGTAAATACCTTACGAAATATTGAAAGAATGTTGGTGGAAGCTACTTTAAAGGATGTGGAAGAAGCCTGTGGTTATAAAGATAAATTTATATTAGAAGATATTAAATCCATTCAAATGTCCACAGACAAAGCTGTACTAGTTGTAATAATGTGTTTAGTTGAAGGTGTGGAAAAGCGAATGTCAGGTTCATGTCTGGTAAACAATGATTATAATGAAGCAGTGGTAAAAGCTACCTTAGACGCAATAAATCGTTGTATTTCAAAATAGTTATTAAGCCGACTAATATTTTAAAGCGAAGCGAATATAGCATGCTGTACTAGCGAAGCAGCATAGTATCCTAAAAGGAGGCTATATTCGATGAAAAGAATTTACATGGTATTACTTAGTTTATTAGCTTTAGTTTTATCAGCTGGAGCAAATTTTACATGGGTTCAATAATGTAACTTAAATCATTAGTCGGCTTATTATATATAGGAGGCAAATAAATGAAACCAGATAAAAAAAACTTTTATATATATAGGAATACTTTTTTTTATTAGCCTTAAGCTTATTTGGCTATTTATTTTTAAATTTTAGTATTCTAAATTTTAAGATGTTAATATTTTGGTCTGTCCTTTCAGTAATAGTAGAATCCCTATTGATTTTATTACCTAATAATAGGGTAGGAGTTTCCGTTGCTCTGCCATAAATCTAGCCTCCACCATAGTAGGAGGTCCTTTACTAGGTACCATATCCTCGTCCTTAGGACTTCTTTTTAGATGCCCATATATTCCAGAAAGGGGGGGAGGAGGCATTTATTTAATACTCCCTTTTATATAACCATATTTAATATTTCCCAAAGTATTATAGTTACAGGAATTATGGGTTTGATTTATTTGAAAATCGGAGGAAGTATAGGAACATTCCATTTATTAGGAACATTAGGTATATTATTTTTAGGAACTATACTTAACACCATAATAATATCAGGTTTAATGTCCATATTAAATAAGGAAAGATTTACCAAGGTTTGGCTATCTAATATTAGAGGTGTTATTTGGAGCGCATTAGCAATAGGTACTTTAGGCATTATTATAGCCCTTGCATTTATAGGTTATGGCTATGGGGGGGCAGTAATCTTATTTTTTTGGTCCCTTATTATTAGCTAGATATTCCTTTAAATTATATATGGATATGAGAAATCTTCATATTTCTACTATACAGACTTTAACTAAGACTATAGAGGCTAAGGATCCATATACTAGTGGACATGCTGCTAGAGTAGAGGAATATTCAGTTAAATTAGCAGAAGCCTATGGATTACCATTGGATAAAATTGAAAGTATAAAGACGGCGGCACTTTTACATGATATAGGAAAGATTGCCATAAACGATAATATATTAAATAAAGCAGATAGACTGACTAGGGAAGAATATGAAGAAATAAAGAAACATCCTAGTATTGGTGCAGATATAATTAGTAAAATGGATTTTTTTTAAGGATATTACCATATATGTAAGACATCATCATGAGAGATATGATGGAAAGGGCTATCCAGATGGACTAGTTGGCGATGATATACCAATAGAAGCGTCTATATTGGCTATAGCTGATTCTTATGATGCCATGACTTCCAATAGATCCTATAGAAAAGCTTTAACAAAGGAAGAAGCATTAAAGGAAATTGAAGTAAATGCTGGAACTCAATTTCATCCTTTGTTGGCTGATGTATTTGTCTGCACTATGAAGGACGATTAAATGGGAGTTGGTTGATTTGTTTATAGAGCCTACAATTATTTCATTAATAGTAGCTAAGCTTAGGAAGGGAAAGATTAAAAATTTAGAGTATGTAGAAATTAGGGGGGGTTGGTATTTTCTAATAATTGCAGCTTTAATCCAAATTATTTTATCCCTTTTAAAGAAAATAGACTCTACTTCAAGCAATATTATATTTAAAGATTATTTTTATATTTACATAGCCTTTCATATGTTCTTATGATAGTTTGCATAGTTTTAAACATAAAAAAAAGAACTCTATGAAATTGTTTTTAATAGGAATAATACTTAATTTTATTGTTATTTTAGCAAATGGGGGGGTCAAATGCCTGTGTCTCTTAATGGGATAAAGGGTATAAATGAATATGTAGAATTACCTTTAAAGGAATTTGATATAAAGCATAAAGGAGTTACTCCAGATACAAAATTAGTATATTTAGCAGATATTATATTAATACCAAGGCCTTATCCCTTACCTAAAATATTGAGTATAGGTGATATATTCTTAATTTTGGGGGGGTTGTTTTTGTTTTTACAAGAAGCTATGGTTGTAGATACAAGGAAAAATCATCCCAATTCCTATGATATATTAAATCATGTGAATTGGGATAAAATATTAATACTGGAAATAGGAGGGGATAGTAGTGAATAGTAGTGCAGTAAATATTCAACCAATATTATTAGGAGGAGATATAAACTGTTATAGTGTAGCAAGGGCATTTCATGAGGCATATGGGGTTAAATCAATAGCCTATGGAAGATATGCTTTAGGAGCAACAAAGGATAGTAAGATCATTGATTTTAGAATAGACAAAAGAATAGACGAAAAAGAAGAATTTATAAAGGTTTTAATGGAAACTGCTGATGAATTTGAGGGTACAAATAAAGATCTTATATTAATGGGATGTACAGATGCATATGCTGAGCTCATAATAGATTATAAAGAAGTTTTGTCTAAAAGATACATAGTACCCTATATAGACAAAGACTTAAAGGAAAAGTTAATAGAAAAAGAATCTTTTTATAAGATGTGCGAAGAAAAGGGTCTTGATTACCCAAAGACATACATTTTTCAAAGGGTGATAAAACAACAGATTTCAAATTTGATTATCCTGTAATAATAAAACCATCAGATAGTGTTTTATATTGGCAGTTCCCTTTTGAAGGTATGAACAAGGCATATGTGGCGAAAGATAAAGATGAGTTTATAGAAATTACAAATAAAATATACTCTGGGAAATACAATAAGAGTTTAATAATACAAGATTTTATCCCAGGAGACGATTCTTATATGAGGGTCTTAACCTGTTATTCTGATAGAAATGCTAAAGTGAAAATGATGTGTCTTGGTCATGTATTATTAGAAGAACATACGCCTACAGCCATAGGTAATCATGCAGCCATAATAACTGAATTTAATGAAGAGTTAATGAACAAGATAAAAACTTTTCTTGAAGATATTAATTATGTAGGATTCTCTAACTTTGACATAAAATATGATTCAAGGGATAATAAATATAAATTATTTGAAATTAATTTAAGACAAGGAAGAAGTAATTATTATGTAACATCTTCGGGAAATAATATAGCTAAGTATGTGGTTAAAGACAGGATTTTAGAAAAAAAATTTAGATTTAAAAGTTCAAAAGGAACCTTTTTATTGGCATGTAGTTCCTAATGCTGTGGTTTTTAAATATGTAAAGGATAAAGAACTAGTTAATAAAGTCAAAAAAACTTATATCCCAGGGTAAAGAAGCTACATCCTTTGGATATAATAGAGATTTAGAAGGCAATTTCAAGAGGAGACTTTATGTTTTCCTTTATAATATAAATCAAATTAGGAAATATAAAAAAATATTACAAATAGAGGATTACAAATTTATTTAAGCAAAAGTATAGAACATAATATGCGAGGAGAATTAACATGAGATTAGAGGATGTTTTTAATGGTGTTTCTTTAACTTCTAATAAAAACTGGGAAGAAATAAAAGATATTGAAGTAGAAGATATATCATATAATTCGGAGAATTGTAAAGAAGATTATATTTTTGTGGCTATTAAAGGAGAAACAGAGGATGGTCATAAATATGTAAAGGATGCATATAAAAAAAGGTACTAGAATATTTGTTGTTAATAGAGATGTTTATTTACCAGAGGATAGTATTAAGATTTTTGTTGACAATAGTAGAAAAGTTTTATCAAAGATTTCAGCAAATTACTTTAATCATCCATCTAAAGAGCTTAAGGTAATTGGAATAACAGGAACTAAGGGCAAAACTACTATTAGTAATTATACAAAGGCCGTGCTAGATAATTCTGGTTTTAGTACGGGGGGGTAATAGGTACTAATGGAATTTTTTTTACAATGATGTAGAAGAAACTACATATAATACAACTCCTGAAAGCTATGAATTACAAAGAACCTTAAGAAATATGCTAGATAACGGTGTTCAATATGTTGCCATGGAGGTATCATCTAGTGGACTGATGATGGATAGGGTAGCAGATGTTGATTTTGATTTAGCGGTATTTTCTAATATATCTCATGATCATATTGGACCAAAAGAACATCCTACTTTTGAGCATTATTTAGAAAGTAAAGCTAAACTTTTTAAGCTGGCTAAACATGGAATTGTCAACATAGATGATAAATATGGTAAGATATAATAGATAGAGCTAAATGCTCAATTGATACATTTTCTATTAAGAATGATTCAGATTTACAAGCTGTAGATATAAAACTATCTGATACAATTGACTATTTAGGATCAGATTTTATATGCAAAACTAAAACTGGAAAGTTTAAATGTAGTGTTTGTTCTCCTGGAATTTTCAGTGTTTATAATGCCTTAGCAGTTATAGCTATTTCTATATATTTAGGTATAGATAGAGATATAATTTTAGATACTTTGAAAAATGTAAAGGTAAATGGAAGAGTTGAAGTTCTTCCAATTTTAGATAATGTATCTGTAATTCTTGACTACGCCCATAATAGTATTAGTCTTGAAAATATTTTAAGTACTTTAAAAGATTATAATCCAAATAGATTAATATGTTTAATAGGTTCAATTGGTAAAAGAGCAAAATTAAGAAGAAGAGAATTGGGAGATATAGCAGCAAAAAAAATTGTGACATTTGTTTTTTTTAACATCTGATAATCCTGATTCTGAAGACCCTATGAATATAATAAATGAGATGGCAGAGTCTTTTAGAGGTTCTAATTGTAAAGTTATTAAAGAGCCAGACAGGGAAAGGGCTATTAATATAGCAATAGAAATTGCAAAGGAAGGGGGGGATATAGTATTATTAGCAGGCAAAGGTCATGAAGAATATCAACTTATAAATGGGAAAAGGGTGTATTTTAGTGATAGAGAGACTGCTATTAAGGCGGCAAAGAGATTAAAAGATAATTCAAAATTTAACAAACATATTGTCTAATACTAAACAATATGTTATAATTATCATTGTTGAGGGCAAACTATATTATTTAATGGAGGTATCATATTAAATGAAAAGAATTGTATCACTTTTATTAGTATTAGTATTACTTACAACAGTAGTAGTTGGTTGTAGCAAACCAGCTGATGAAGACACTACACCAGCTGAAACACCAGCTGAAACTCCCGAAGAAACACCAGAAGAAACTCCGGAAGAAGAGCCAGCTACAGAAGCAGGAGAAATTGTTAAACTTGGTTTAGGTCAAAACATATCCATAGCTAGCTCAAAGGATGCAGCTGATGACAAACCAGCAACAGGTCAAGCTAATGTAACTATGGCAGCAGTTGGATTTGATGCAGATGGAAAAGTTGTTAGTGTAACAATCGATACTGTACAACCAAAAGTACAAGTTGATAAAGATGGTAAAATCGTTTCCGATACAAATGAAGAAGTAAAGACTAAAAAAAAGTCTTAAAAGACGATTATGGTATGAAAAAAGTATCAGAAATCGAAAAAGAATGGTATGAACAAATGGCAGCATTTGAAGAGTGGATGATTGGCAAGACAGTAGATGAAATCACTGGCTTAAAGGTTAAAGAAAGAGATGAAAACCACAAAAATGTACCAGATGTACCAGAATTAACCTCAACTGTAACAATAACAGTAGAAGGATACATAGCTGCTGTTGGAGAAGCATGGGATAATGCTGTAGACGTTGAAATGGTGCTACAGTTGGTCTTGGAAGCAAAACAACAATAAGCAGTTCAAAGGATGCATCTGAAGATAAGCCAGCAGTGGCTCAAGCGAACACTACTATGACAGCAACAGCATTTGATGCAGATGGTAATGTAGTAGGAACTATTATAGATGTTGTTCAAGCTAAAATAGAAGTAAAAGACGGAAAAATTGTTAGCGATAAAGAAGCAGAAGTAAAAACAAAACATGAATTAAAAGAAGATTATGGTATGAAGAAAGTATCAGAAATCGAAAAAGAATGGTACGAACAAGCTGAAGCTTTACAAGAGTGGATGGTAGGTAAAACAGTAGATGAAATCACTGGTTTAAAGGTTAAAGAAAGAGATGAAAATCATAAAGCAGTGCCAGATGTACCAGAATTAACCTCAACAGTAACAATGACAGTAGAAGATTATCTTGAAGTAGTTCAAAGAGCTTTTGATAATAAAAGATAATTAATATAGTAAAAAAACTCTCCGAAAAGCGGAGAGTTTTTTTTACTATATTAATTGTTAGAAATCAAAAATTTTGATATGATAATGTAGGGTGATAAGATGAAAAAAAAGGATATCAATTTCTTTAGTTGTTTTAATTATTATTTCTATATTATTTGGATGTGAAAAAAAAGCCTGAATATACAAAATATGATGACTCTTTTTTTGATACTTTCGACACCATAACTAGAGTAGTAGCTTATACAAGGACTAAGGAAGAGTTTGATTCATATATGGAAATAATCCACAATAGATTTATAGAACTTCATAAATTATATGATAAGTATAATGATTATGAAGGTATAAACAATATAAAGACAATAAACGATAATGCTGGAATAAAGCCAGTAAAAGTAGATAAAGAAATCATAGATATGATTTTGTTTTCTAAGAAATGGTATGCCAAAGGGGTAAAAGAAACGAATATAGCATTAGGTCCAGTTTTAAAGATTTGGTCTGAATATAGAGATATGGCAGAAGCTGATCCAGAAGATGCAAAACTTCCACCTATGGAGCTTCTAAAAGAGGCAAGTAGATATACAGACATTGAAAAAGTAATTGTAGACGAAGAAAATAGTACAGTATATTTAGAAGACCCAAATATGAGATTAGATGTTGGAGCTGTGGCTAAAGGTTACGCTACAGAAATAGTGGCCAATGAACTGGAAGCAAAGGGACTTAAATCTGCTCTTATAAGTGCAGGAGGTAATATAAGAGCAATAGGAAAGCCTTTAGACAATATAAGAGAAAGATGGGGGGGCGTAGGTATACAAAACCCAGATAAATCTTTGATACAAGGGGGGGGAATGTCCTTGATACGGTGTTTATAAAAGATGCTTCTGTAGTTAGCAGTGGTGATTATCAAAGGTATTATATAGTTGGAGATATGAGAGTTCATCATATCATAGATCCTAAGACCTTGATGCCAGGAGATTATTACAGGGCTGTAACTGTAGTTACTGCAGATTCAGGATTAGCAGACTTACTATCCACATCTATTTTTTTACTTCCTTTTGATGAAAGTTTAGAACTAGTAAAATCTATAGAAGGAGTAGAAGCTATATGGGTAATGAAAGACGGAACTGTAGAGTCTACAGAAGGTATGAAAAAAAATTATGAATAGTTATGGAGCAACAGGGGGGGCAAAAGCAGAATAAGAAAACCTATATTAGGAGGTTTGAATATCATGGGTAAGATATTAGGTATTTTAGGTGGAATGGGTCCTTTGGCAACAGTAAAGTTGTTTGAGGACATAGTATTATTAACAAAAGCCAATAGGGATCAAGAACATATCCATATAATAATCGATAATAATACTTCTATAGCAGATAGAACAAATTATATTCTGGATAATAATTCAAAAGATCCAAGACCTGAATTAGTAAAATCGGCTTTAAGGCTGGAAAAGGCTGGAGCAGATTTTATAATAATGCCATGTAATACAGCACATAATTTTTATGATGAAATAGTAAAAAAAATATAAATATACCTTTTTTTAAATATGATTGAAGAGACGGCTAAATATATTGAAGAAAATTTTAAAGGAATTATTAAAGTTGGACTTTTAGCCACAGAAGGGACTGTTAAAGCTAAGGTTTATGATAATATATTTAATAAGTATGGAATAGAGATTATTAAACCCTCTGTAGAAAATCAAAAATATATTACAGAATTAATATATAAGATTAAAGAAGATATTCCCCCCCAAGATGACTTGGATGGAGTATATATGACCATGGACGAATTAAAAGAACAGGGAGCAGAGGTATTTATTGCGGGCTGTACAGAAATTTCTGTTGCCATAGACTTATATGACTTACAGGGGGGGAATATAATCGATCCTATGAGGATTCTAGCCCTTAAAGCAATAAGATTTGCAGGCAAGATGTCGAAAGAAGATTGATATGAAAAAGCTTATATCCACTATTTTAATTTTAATAGGTATAATGTTTTTATTTATACCATATTTAAACAATTTAATGATTAAAAGGAATTTAAAACTAAAGCAGAATATGGTAAATGAAATTACAGTAAATGAAATAGAAGAAAATAACAGTAGAAAAGCAGAATATGATTATTCTAGTATAAAAGATATAGAAATCAATAGTACAATTTCTGGAATCACTGAGTTTGATAATAAAGCTATTATTGGACAAATAGTCATATCTGATTTAGATATGGATCTTCCAATTTTAAAGGGAACTACTAATGCTAATTTGTTAGTAGGAGCAACTACTATGGTTGAAGGTCAAGAAATGGGTAAAAAAATTATCCCTTAGCAGGACATTATATGAAGGATAAAAGTCTCTTATTTGGCAGTCTTATGGATATAGAAAAAGATACCATAGTAAAATAACTGATAAGAAGATGGTTTATGAATATAGGATATATGATACTTTAATTGTTCCTGATACAGCGATGTATATGTTAGAGCATGATATAGCTGAAGAACGAGGAAAGCCTATTATATCTTTAATGACTTGCTATTATACATCTAAGAACGGGAAGAGATTTTTTTGCATTAGGAGAATTAGTTGATGAATATCCTTATAGAGAAGATATATTGATAGATAAAAAAAAGTCGATAATTAATTATCGACTTTTTTTTATTGTTTCTTTTAAATTATTTTTCTAGTTTATTTCCAGAGATTGTGTTAACTAAAACAGCTATAGCACCGTCACCTGTTATATTACAAGCAGTTCCGAAACTGTCTTGAGCAATATATAAAGCAATCATTA
>JMBV01000534.1_pt1 | contig 11450 bp, 14 predicted proteins | sample 616531 | NCBI WGS metagenome assembly JMBV01 (sample SAMN02727904, study PRJNA239997) | anaerobic digester metagenome | biome: anaerobic digester; isolation source: mesophilic anaerobic digester inoculated with municipal waste water sludge... | place: Germany: Bielefeld University, CeBiTec ... | reverse complement strand
TACAATTGTTTTATCAAGTTTTCTTTGTATAGTTAACAATTCAAACTGCATATCTTTTCTAACCAATGGATCTAAAGCTGAAAATGGCTCATCCATTAAAAGAATCTCTGGATCATTAGCCAAGGCTCTAGCTATACCAACCCTTTGTTTCATACCACCTGAAAGACTGGTAATTAGTTCATTATCATGTCCTTCTAGTCCAACCATATCGATCATTTCTTTAGCTTTAGCTCGTCGTTCTTCCTTTGGTACTCCTTTTACTTCAAGACCATATTCTACATTCCCTATTACGTTTCTATGTGACATTAGTCCAAATTGCTGAAATACCATTGAAATTTTATTTCTTCTATAGTCATTTAACTTTTCTTTACCAAATTTACCGATATCTTCTCCTTCATAGAAAATATTACCTGAAGTTGGCTTATTAAGCATATTAAAACATCTTACCAATGTAGATTTACCTGAACCAGACAAACCTATGATAACGAATATTTCGCCCCCCCTTTTAATTTCTAAATTTACATCCCAAAGAGCAACTGTTACTCCAGTTTGTTTATATATAGCATCCTTATCCTTACCTAACTTTTTTTAGTTTAATTGCTTTAGATTTTTCGACACCATAAAGTTTAGATAAATTTTTTTTACGCTTAATATATTATTATTCTCCATCTGATTCCACCTCACTACTATGAATTAATCCTTGGGTAATTCTGTCTAATATAATGGCAATAATAACTACTGCAGATCCAGATACCAAGCCCCTGCCCATTTCTACTCTATTTACAGCAATTAAGACTTCCATACCTAGGCCTGAGGCACCTATCATTGATGTGGTAACCACCATTGACATTGCCATCATCAGTGTTTGGTTCACTCCTGTCATTATTGTTGGTAGGGCTTGTGGAATTTGTACTTTTACCAAGGATTGTATTTTAGTGGATCCAAATGCTAAGGATGCTTCCACAACTTCCTTATTGATTTGTCTAATTCCATGATTGGTAAGTCGTATCATTGGAACTATGGCATATACTGTTGTAGCAATAACTGCTGGTGGTTTACCTAGCCCAAAGAATACCATTGCTGGAATTAGATAAACAAATACAGGCATAGTCTGCATAGTATCTAAAATTGGGCGCATGATACGATCCACTCTATCACTTGTAGATAAAAGTATTCCAATAGGGAAACCCAATACCAATGAAATAATTACAGATGCAATGATTATGGATAATGTTTCAATCATTAAACTCCATAGACCAACAGCACCAATTAAAGATAGGAGAGCACCATATAATATTCCTTTTCTAATCTTTCTAGATACTTTCCAAGAGATTACCACTACTAGAAGAACCAATACAGACCATGGTATAAAATCTAGTAATTCATTAATTGAAGTAACTAAGTTTTGTAAAAAAACCTTTTATTATACTAAAGAAAGCATCAAATTTAATACTCCAACCTGTAACAGTCGAATCAATAGCCTTATAATTTATAGATATTTTAAAGGGAAAATCATATAACCAATCCATTTTATTTCCCCCCTATTTATTTAAAAAGTCTTTCATTGCTTGAGCATCTTCTGACTCTAACCACTGATCTAATAATTCACTGTGTTCTGATAAGAACCATTTAGCTGTCTCCACATAGTCAGCTCCTGTTTCTTGCATATGAGCAAGTCCTTCTGAAGTTAATGCACTTGATGTTTCATAATTACTTAAGAAAGCTATAAATTCCTCATTTCCTTGTTCTTCAAAATTGTTACTTACTGCAATGGTTACATTCACTGCAGGTAATGCTGATGCACCTTCTAAATAATTATCAGGGTTATGAGGTTCATCATCTAATAAAACCATATCATACATACCCAATAACCAAGTTGGCTCCCAGTAATATGCAGCGATAGGCTCTCCTCTTTCATATGCTGATGTTATAGCAGTAGCTAATGCAGCATCTGAACCAGGTCTAAAATAATTGAAATTTTCGTCTAATCCATAATGCATAAATTTATTGTGTAATATTTGATCTACTTCCCAGCCTGGTATAGCACCATACATTCTACCCATACCTGGATTTTCATCATCTGGGAATACATCAGGATAGTCCTTTAACTCCCAAATATATTGTAAATCTGGGGGGGCACTAGCTTCTATACCTCTTTCTTCGTCACCTTCTATTACATATCTAGGAACATATACTCCTTGGAAATTGTCATCAAAATTTGTACTTAATTCATGCAATTTTCCTGCTGCTAAGTCTTCTTCATAAGGTGGAATATTGTCAGTCCAAACTTCCATATGAACGTCAATTTCGCCAGAAATTATACCTTGGTGTGTTACAGGAGTTGATCCGCTAACTTCGCTCCATGAGTAACCCCCCCAAAGTTCCTGTGCAATTGTTCCAGCAACAGCATTGTGGAATCTAATACTATCCCATCCAGCATCGGCAAATTTGATTTCTACACCAGCATAAGGGCCATCGCTTGTTGAATCGCCACCTGCACATCCTACCAAAATCAATGAAATAATTCCTACTAGCACTATAATACTTGTTAACTTCTTCATTTTTAACACCATCCTTTAATATTTAGTACTTTTACTAAATGAAAAGCATCAATTGTAAAATCACAACATATTCAAGGAGCACACATTTTTAATACTAAAAAAAATACAAAAAAAACTATGGAGTTCCATAGTCTAATTATTAGCACAATATGACTCCCCCCCTTAAAGCGCTTACGAGGTTAGCTGACGGGTTAGGACTAAAGGGTAGCCCTTCGAAAATTTGATTCACCCCCCCAGTTAATTGGTTCCCCCCCGCTTCTTAAATTAAGAACTCAGCGACGCAATTCATTTGTTCTTTGAAGTTTTAACATTTTAACTATATCATAAGTAAAAATTCATTGCAAATGGGATGCCTACTCATTTGGACAAAATTATCCTTAGTATTCCCAAGATATCAACGGTTAAACTGTTCTCAAAAAAATATTAAATTTTGTGTTTATTTCAATAGAGGAAAAGATTTGGTATAATTGATAATATATATATACAAGGATGATAAAAATGGATAAAACAATTAGGATATCAGTTAGAAATTTAATAGAATTTGTTTTAAGATCAGGTGATATAGACAATAGTTTTATGTCTACTTCTAGGGCTCTGGAAGGGACACTGGCTCACCAAAAGGTCCAAAAATCCTATGGTAATGAATATAGCCCTGAAGTAACCCTTAAGCATTCTTTTTCATATAATGATTATTCTTTGGAAGTAGAAGGTAGAGCAGATGGAATTTTTAAGCTGCCTGAAGAAATTATAATCGATGAAATCAAAAGTACTACAAAGGATCTTGAAACAATTGAAGAGGATTTTAATCATCTCCACTGGGCTCAAGCTAAATGCTACGCTTATATTTACGCTTTACAAAATGAATTAACTAGTATTTATATCCAATTAAGCTATTTTCATATCGAAAGTGAAGAAATAAAGATATTTAAAAAGAGATTTAAGATGGGAGAATTAGAAGATTTCTTTTTAAATATAGTGGATAAATATATTCAATGGGCAAATCTTACATTTTATTGGGGGGGTGAGACTAGAGATAAAAGTATAATAAACTTGGAATTTCCCTTTGAAAGCTATAGAAAGGGACAAAGGGAGTTGGCAGTGGCTGCTTATAAGACTATAGTTGAAAGAAAGAATCTATTTGTCCAAGCTCCTACAGGTATAGGTAAGACCATGTCTACATTGTTTCCCGCTATAAATCCATTGGAGAGGGACATATATCTAAAATATTTTACTTAACGGCAAAGACTATTACTAGAAAGGTGCCTATTGATTCCATGGTGATAATGATGAATAAGGGACTTAAGATGAAGACCTTAGTTATTACTGCCAAAGATAAAATATGTTTAAACCATGAAGTAAAATGCAATCCAAAGGATTGCTCCTATGCTAAGGGGCATTTTAACAGGGTAAATGATGCCATTATGGATATATTTGAAAATGAAGATATGATTACTAGGGAGATAATTATTGATTATGCAGAAAAGCATCATGTTTGTCCCTTTGAATTTTCATTGGATATGAGTTTATGGGCTGATGTAATTATATGTGATTATAATTATGTGTTTGATCCCCCCCAAGTGTATCTTAAAAGATTTTTTTGAAGGATTAAGTAATAATTATGGTTTTTTTAATAGATGAAGCGCATAACTTAGTTGATAGATCTAGGGAGATGTTTTCTTGTGAAATAAATAAGGCTGATTTTTTTAGATTTGAGAGATATATTTAAAGAGGATTATTCAGCTATTTATAAGAATTTTAATAAGATAAATACAATAATGAATAAAATAAAAAAAAGGATTATGAAATTAAGGATAATTATTATCAGCAAGAGGAGATTACAGATTTATATTATCCAATGAAAAGATTAGTAACTTTAATGGAACCTTGGTTAATTGAGGAAAAAGACCATTCTGAATATGAAAAAGTTATAGAACTATATTTTAACATGATTACATATATGAAGATGTCAGAATTATATGATGAGCATTATATTACTTCCATTGAAGTTATTGATAGGGATATGATTCTTAAATTATATTGTGTAGATTCTTCTTTTTTTTGCTTGGTGAAGCATTAAAAAGAGGTAGAGCTTCTATATTTTTTTTCTGCCACACTAACCCCCCCTTAGATTATCATATGGATTTACTTGGAGGAAATAAGGATGATTATTATATTAAACTTAGTTCTCCATTTCCTAGGGAAAATCTATGTCTTATAATAAGGATGATATTTCAACTAGATATAGGGATAGGGAAAAAAAACCTATGAAAATATAGTAGATACTATTGAAACTTTTATTTCTTCTAAAGAGGGAAATTACTTTATATTTTTTTCCATCTTATATATATATGACAAAAATCTATGAATTATTAATAGATAGTAATCCAGATTTAAACATTATAACTCAGGAAGGAAATATGAAGGAAAAAAAATAGGGAAGAGTTTTTAAATAATTTTAATAAAGAGGATAATTTAATTGCTTTTGCAGTTATGGGAGGAATATTTTCTGAGGGAATAGATCTTGTAGGAGATAAATTAATAGGGGCTATAATTATTGGAGTAGGGCTACCACAGATATGTTTTGAAAGAAATATTATTAAGGATTATTTTGATCATCATGAAAATAAGGGTTTTGATTATGCTTATACCTACCCAGGAATAAACAAGGTACTTCAGTCAGCAGGCAGAGTTATACGCTCAGAAGAAGATAAAGGTTCTGTATTATTAATAGATGATAGGTTTACAACATATAGATATAAAAAAACTATTCCCAAATGAATGGTCTCATTATAAAATTATAAGAAGTAATGGGGGGGAATTAAATCATAGATTAAAACAATTTTGGCAGCTTTAACTTAGATTGTTTTCACTAATATTTCATTATAAAATAAAACCATTGCACCTGCAGTGGTTTTTTTAGCTAAGGGTAATCCACATTTAGCTATTTTATAGAACCTTTCCCTTTCATTGGAAATAGATTTAAAGTTTTTATAGATTCTCATGGTCACTCGTGCGTTAAAGATAATATAGTCTTCAATGGAATCTAATATATGAGCACCTCTTTCCACTTGAAAATCTTTTACATATTTATATGTACTTTTAATATATGTTTCATATTGTCTATGATTATCTAAGAGACGAATATTGGCATGTTGTGGAATAGTCATATCTTGGATAATATGTAGAGTTGCACCAAAATAAAACAAAGATTCCTTATATTTTTTTTAGACTCCCATAATTTTGATGACTTTTCATAATAATCTAATCCTAAATCCATAGCATTTTTTTTCTTCCATATAGTCCTCTTTTTCATAGGGATTAAAGAAGTGATTTGAACTTTTGAAGTCTTGATCTGCCCATACTGCTCCTTCGTTCAAATCTTCAATATATTTATTGAAAACATAATATTCCTTTATATATTTGTCATTTTTTTAAAATCTTTAAAGCACTAATATTGATAGCTTTATGTACTTGACATTGGGTTTTAATAATGGATTTTTTTAATTGGATTTATAAAAACCAAAACTTTTTCTAATACTTTATCATAAGTTGTTTCAAAACGATTCACTATAATCACCTTTTATGCTTATGATATCTTTATTATGGGTAATTTTAGAAATATTAGACAAAAATATTTTAAATATATAAAATATAGTAAAGGAGATGGAATAAAATTGTCAATTATTGAGTTGGAAGATGTATCTTTTCATAGTGATGGAAAAACTATACTAGAAAACATTTCTTTTAATGTAGAAAAAGGGGGACTTTATTTCAATTATAGGTTCATCAGGTAGTGGAAAAAGTACACTCCTTAAGTTAATTAGCCATTTAATTAGTCCAACATATGGGAACATAAGGATTAATGGTAAAGATATATATGAATATAATCCTATTGAATTAAGAAAAAATATCTCCTACTGTTTTCAAACACCCTATCTTTTTGGAGACAAGGTTAGGGAAAATATTGAATTTCCTTATTTCATAAGAAATTTAAAAATAGATAATGAAAGGGTTAATGAGTTGTTTTAAGATTTCAAATGGATGTAGATATTTTAAATCAAGAGATAAAAAAATCTTTCAGGAGGAGAAAAACAGAGAATAGCACTAATTAGAAGTTTACTTTTAAGGCCTGAAGTATTGCTTTTAGATGAAATCACCTCAGCCCTTGATGTATATAATACTAAAATTGTTGAAGGAATTATAGAATCTCTAAATAAGGAAGGCATAACTATTTTATGGGTAACTCACGATTTAGAACAAAGTCGAAGATATGCAAATAAGCTTCTTACATTAGAAACTGGGAAAATAAAATCATTGGAGGTGTTAAGATGAGTGGGTCAAATTCAATAAGTATTCTTTCTTTGTTTATGGCATCTTCTTTAGTAATAGTGACTATTTTCTTTTCTTATACACAAAAGCTAAAGCTTGAAAAAGAAATAATCATTAGTGTAATTAGGGCTATAATTCAGCTAGTAGCTGTAGGATATGTACTGGAATATATCTTTGGATTAGATAGTCCTGTTTTTACAACTTTGTTATTATTACTTATGATTTTTAATGCTTCATTAAATGCTGCTAAAAGGGGAGAAGGAATTAAAAATAGCCTGATTATATCTTTTGTTTCCATTTTAACAGGGACATTAGCAACTTTGTTTATACTTTTAGTTTCAAAGTCAATAGAATATAAACCATATCAAGTTGTTCCTGTAAGTGGTATGATTATTGGAAATGCAATGGTAGCATTAGGATTATGCTTTAAAAATATGAAATCGAACTTTGAGAATAAAAGAGAGGAAGTAGAAACTAAGTTATCCTTAGGAGCTGATATATTGCCATCTTCAATAGAAATTATCCGTGATTCCATAAGAACTGGTATGGTACCTACTATTGATTCAGCAAAGGTATTAGGTATAGTATCTCTTCCTGGAATGATGACAGGGCTGATTTTAGCAGGAACATCTCCTTTAGAGGCTATTAAATATCAGCTTATGGTTACATTTATGTTGTTGTCAACTACATCTATATCCTCTTTTATTGCGTGTTATATGGCTTATAGGGGATTTTTCAATAATAGAAAACAATTGGTTTAAAGGTATTAAAATTGGGTTAATGTTTATACTAAGCTTGGGAATAAATAGATTGTAAAAATATGATAAATAAAAAGTCATCAAGGCCCTTTAATTTATATTCTATTACGTTATAATATTAACAAAGAGAATAGTAAATACTAATTTTGGAGGGATTATAGATGCTTTTTTTCAAAGGAACATATATGGTTAAATGTAGAGGGAGATATTGCAGAAGTAGGATTAACCCAGTATAAAAAAAGATAAAATGGGTAAAATTATTTTTGTAGACATGCCAGAAGAAGGAGATTCTATAAATAAAGGAGATACTTTGTTTGAAATGGAATTTGCAAAAACACAAAGTGAATTTGAGTCTCCAGTAACGGGAACAATCCTGGAGTGTAATGAAGATATACTAGATGATCCTGATATTTTAAATGATGAGTGTCAAGGTAATTATATTTTAAAAATAAAGTTAAGTGATATGGAGGAAACTAAAGAACTACTTAGTGATGAAGAATATAATGGATTTTGTGAAAATTAAATTGGATAAGGTGGTTATACTATGTATGATGTTATTATTTTAGGAGGAGGACCAGGCGGATATAAGGCAGCGGAGTTAGCAGGTAAGGCTGGACTTAAGACTGTGCTTATAGAAAAGGAACATCTTGGTGGTATGTGTCTAAATAGGGGGGGATGTATTCCTACTAAAGCTTATTATAGCGATATAATCGGTAGACATGGAAATATAGAAGATATGTGGGATAAAAAGAATCAAGTAGTAGAAACCTTAAGAGGTGGAATATCTCATTTAATGAAGCTTAATAATGTAGATGTAATATTTGGAGAAGGAACTATAGCGGAAGTAGATGATATAAAAAAAAGTTAAGGTAAAGATTGGACAAGATACAGAGGAAGTAAGTGGCAAAAATTTAATAATAGCTGTAGGTTCAAAATGTAGAGATATAGATTTTGAAAATAATGATATAGATGAAATAATCAGTGGTGATTATGGTGTTAATAGAGAAGAACTATGGAACAGTGATAAAGTAAAATCTGTAGCAATAGCTGGTGCTGGTGTTATTGCTATAGAATTTGCATTTATGCTAAAAGCCCTTGGAAAAGAAGTGACTATATTAAAGCATTCAGACCAAATTTTAAGAAGTTGTGACAAGGACATAAAAAGAAAAATCAAGTCTATAATTAGAAAAGAAAAGATAAAGACTATTGACTACTTTTCCATAGAAAAGGTAGAAAAGCAAGATGATAATTCCATAATAGTATATGGAGATAGCAAAAAAAGGACCTCAAGAGATAAAATGCGATAGATTAATATTAGCTTCTAGTATGGTTCCTATAGTTAATGGATATGGTCTTGAAGATACAGATATTAAGTATGATGAAAAAGGGATAAAAGTAGATAAATTTATGAAAACTAATAAAGATGGCGTTTATGCCATAGGTGATGTAACTGGAGGAATGATGCTTGCTCATGTTGCAGAATATGAGGCTATGGCTGCTGTAGATAATATAATAGGTAGAGATTATACTGTGGATTATAAGAGTGTACCAGCATGTATTTTGCAGATCCTGAAATAGCTTATGCAGGAATTACTGAAGAAGAAGCTGAAGAAAAAGGAATAAAGGTACAAATAGGAAGAGCTCATTTTATGGCAAATGGTATGGCACTTGCAATGGGCAAGACAGATGGGTTTGTAAAGGTAATAGCAGATGAAGAGGGAAAGATACTAGGTGTCCATATTATGGGACCAGAAGCCTCTGCATTAATTGGTGAAGCTGCACTTGCTATTTATGCAGGATTAACAGTAGAACAGGTAGCTAAATGTGTGCATCCTCATCCAACATTAAGTGAATGTTTTAAAGATGCATTATTTAATACGATCAAATAAAAGGAGGATATAAAAATGGCATTAACAACTTTTAAGGCAGTATCAAAACTTACAGAAGGAATGAAGGTTGAGTGTTCTGCAAGGGATCATAGGGTAGTTTTTGATGAGCCAGAGGCTTTAGGTGGAAGTGACAAAGGTATGAATCCTGTAGAGGCTACATTATGTGCATTAGGAGCATGTCAAGCTATAGTTGCAAGATGCTTTGCAAAAGCTAAGGGAGTAGATATCCAAGAGTATAGAGTTGAATTAGAAGGCGATCTTGATACAGATGGTTTCCAAGGACTTTCCGATGTAAGACCAGGGGTTCAAAATATAAGGGCTAAAGTCTACATTAAATCAGATTCACCAAAAGAAAAACTAGAGGAATTCGTTGAGTTTGTTGAAAATACTTGTCCTGTAGCAGATACAATTAAGAATTCAGCTAATATGTCAACAGAATTAGTTATTGAAGAATAATAAAATAAATAGAAATGGTTGTAAATAGTTTTAACTATTTGCAACCATTTTTATTTGGGTATAAATCTCTTATTATTTTCTTAAAATACTGGTATAATATTCGAGAAGGAGTGAGAAAAATGGCAAGAAGAAAAAAAGAAAATAATAGAAATTGAAATAATAGATATGGTTTTTCCAAATAAATCCATAGGTAAATATGAAGATAAAACTATTATAGTAAAGGGAGGAATAAAAGGGCAGAGGGTAAAAGTTCTTTTAGGTAGAAGAAGAAAAGATTATATAGAAGGTAGAATTCTAGAAGTTTTAGAAAACTCTCCTTTAGAAATAAACAAAGGATGTCCTCACCATGGAGTCTGTGGTGGATGTATTTATCAAACACTTACTTATGAACAAGAGTTAAAATTAAAGGAAGAACAAATATTAAAGTTGTTTAAAAAAAAGCAGGATTAGAGGGTGTCAATTTTTTTAGGTATAGAAAAAAAAGCGATAATATAAAAGCCTATAGAAATAAAATGGAATACACCTTTGGAGATGAAGAAAAAGATGGCCCATTGGCCTTAGGGCTTCATAAGAAAGGAAAATATTATGAAGTAGTAGCAGTAGATGGTTGTAATATTATAGATAAGGATTTTACATTAATAAGGCAAATAGTAACAAGATATTTTCAAGAATTAAAAACAGCTTACTATAACAAAAGGTCCCATGAAGGATTTTTAAGACATTTAGTAATTAGAAAATCCTTATCTACTGGAGAGATACTGGTTAACTTAGTAACTACTAGTCAAGATAATTTAGATAAGGAAGGCTTTATAAGTAAAATTCTTGAAAATAAAGCTGAATATTTAGGCGAAGTTAAAGGGATACTTCACACTATAAATGATGGTTTAGGTGATGTTGTAAAAGCTGATACAATGGAAGTGTTGTATGGACGAGATTATATAGTAGAAGAAATATTGGGACTTAAATTTCAAATATCTCCATTTTCATTTTTCCAGACTAATACCTTTGGAGCAGAAAAGCTATATTCCATAGTACGGGAATTCGCAGGGGGGGATATAGATGATAAAATAGTATTTGACTTATATTCAGGCACTGGCACTATTGGGCAAATAATGGCTCCAGTGGCAAAAAAAAGGTAATAGGAATTGAAATAGTAGTAGAAGCAGTAGAAAAGGCTAAGGAGAATGCTAAATTAAATAAGCTTATAAATCTAGAGTTTATAGCAGGAGATGTACTAAAAGCAGTAGATGATTTAGATGAAAAACCAGATTTAATAGTTATAGATCCTCCTAGAGATGGAATTCATACAAAGCTATAAACAAGATTATAGACTTTAAACCAGAAGCATTTGTGTATGTATCCTGTAATCCTGTGACTTTAGTTAGGGATTTGAAAATATTTGAAGAAAGAGGATATAAGATAGATAAAGTAAAATGTATGGATATGTTTCCAAGGAC
>JMBV01000533.1_pt1 | contig 11469 bp, 14 predicted proteins | sample 616531 | NCBI WGS metagenome assembly JMBV01 (sample SAMN02727904, study PRJNA239997) | anaerobic digester metagenome | biome: anaerobic digester; isolation source: mesophilic anaerobic digester inoculated with municipal waste water sludge... | place: Germany: Bielefeld University, CeBiTec ... | reverse complement strand
GTTGAAAATCCTTTTATTAATTGCTATTTTATCAAATATTTCAATTGAAATTTTAAATTCTTCTTCAAGATCTGGATTTTCGTGAATAAAAGAGGACCAAAAATCTTCCAGCTGAGACGTTCGAGTCAACCTCCATTGGATAAATTTTTTTGTTTTCCAGGAAAAAAAGGATTGTATATATATTTACTCTCTTTCATTTTTTTTAGATTTATTCATTCACCCGAATTAACTTATATAATTACATATTAAAGACAATTGAACTTTTATTTTGTAGTCAAAAATAAAAGCGAAACCAATATATTAACATTTTATAGGGATAATTACAAATAGTGGTAATAGGTAAGAGCCACTAAAATAACAAATAATTGCCTTTCCGGATCTTTATTCATAGATCTTAAATGCTCAATACTCCGATGAACAAGCCTTCTTGCCGAATTATAATTTATTTCCATAAGGATAGCAATCTCCTCATAATCCAGCTCTTGCATATATCGTAAATAAATAATTTCTCTTTGGCGTGGTGTAAGTTCATTCAATAGATTTTCAACGGTTTGTTTTAGTTTTTCAGTATCTTCACGGCTAATAAGAGATTCTAATGTTGTTATTTCGGTTGAAAATGGTATATTTTCAAAAAAAAGAATCTGAAATTTTACAATTCCTTTTCTGAATATTAAAAAGTTTGTTTCTTAATGATCTAAATAAATATGAAGTTAAATTTCTTACTTTAAGGAACTTGCTCTTATCAATAAGAATCTTACAAAATACATCATGCACCGCATCCCTGCATGTCTCTTCATCGAATCCCAGACTTAGCCCATAAGATAAAAGGTCATTAACATAAAAATTGTAGATGAAAGAAAAAGCATCATATCCGTTTTTATTTGCTAAAAATTCCTTCCAATATTTATTAACTACAATATACCTGTTATTTTCCTGCATTATTATCCTATGGTATCCATATATTACGTTGATGATCTAATAAGATGAAAACAAAGTTATGTATTTATTCAATAAATAACAACTTTTTATTTTTTTTAATCATCACATAAAAATAAGAAAATATCGGATTTTAAAAAAAAGCCACCCCCCCTTTAAGGATGGCTTTTTGAGTATATCGTAAATTAAATAATTTACCTGATTTTCTTGTAGCCGTAAACAGCTCTATCGCCCAGCTCCTCTTCGATACGAAGCAGCTGGTTATACTTGGCCATACGATCTGAGCGGCTCAGCGAACCGGTTTTTATCTGTCCGGCATTTGTTGCCACCGAAATATCAGCGATGGTAGCATCTTCGGTTTCACCCGAACGATGTGATGTTACGCTTGTATATCCGTTTCTATGTGCCATCTCAATAGCGTTGAGCGTTTCGGTAAGCGTTCCAATCTGATTCACTTTAATGAGTATAGAGTTTGCGCAACCCAGTTTTATTCCTTTTTCCAGGAACTCCACATTGGTTACAAAGAGGTCGTCACCCACCAACTGGCACCTGTCGCCAATCTTATCGGTAAGTAGCTTCCATCCGTCCCAGTCGTTCTCGCTCATACCATCTTCAATAGAGTCAATCGGGTATTTGGCTATCAACTCTGCCAAATAATCGGCTTGTTCGGCAGAATCACGTTTTTTTTACCTGCAGTCCCTTCAAATTTTGAGTAGTCGTATACACCATCTTTATAGAATTCGGAAGCAGCACAATCAAGACCAATCATTACATCTTTACCCGGTTCATATCCTGCATTTCTTATAGCTGTGAGGATCGATTCAAGAGCCTCTTCGGTCCCTCCGGCCAGCTTAGGGGGGGCAAATCCCCCCTCATCGCCCACGGCAGTGCTTAAACCTTTTCCGTGAAGCACTTTCTTCAACGAGTGGAATACTTCAGTTCCCATGCGCAATCCCTCTTTGAAAGAATCGGCACCCACCGGGCGGATCATAAATTCCTGAAATGCTATAGGTGCATCGGAGTGCGAACCGCCATTGATTATGTTCATCATAGGAACAGGCAGCACATAAGTGTTAGTACCTCCGATATAACGGTAAAGGGGGGGCAATCCGAGATAGTTAGCTGCAGCTTTGGCAACCCCCCCGAGCGAAACACCAAGCATGGCGTTTGCACCTAGGTTTGATTTTGTTTTTGTACCATCCAGTTCGATCAGTTTAGCATCAATCTGAGTCTGTTCCAACACATTCATACCCAGCAGAGCGGGAGCTATTACATCATTGATGTTTGCTACTGCCTTCAACACACCTTTTCCCAGGTAACGTCCTTTATCTCCGTCGCGAAGCTCCAAAGCCTCGTTTTCTCCTGTGGATGCCCCCCCGAAGGTACGGCAGCACGGCCGAATGCACCTGATTCTGTCAATACATCCACCTCAACGGTTGGATTCCCTCTTGAATCCAAAATTTCTCGTCCTAAAACACTTACAATTCTCATGTTGTTGAATTTTATAAAATAAATAAATTGTCTAATCCTAATTGATTAAATAATAGCCCGATAACTGTAAACATATCTAATAAATCGCACTTACAAATATACGATTTTTTTTGCTAAACAGATAGTATATATTTATTATACATCACATACACATTTTAAATACCTCACACATTTACTGAAGCAATGAGTGTACTCATATTTGATGTTAGCAGTTTCACCGCGATAGCCATCAGAATGACGCCGAAAAATTTACGGAGTATATATGCACCGCTTTCACCCAGCAACCTTTTCACAGGATCAAGGAATCTCAATACTAAGTATACAATTATAAGGTTCAGAATCACCGCTATAATAATATTTACCGTATAATACTCGGCCCTCATTGAGAGCAGTGTGGTAAAACTTCCTGGACCTGCTATCAATGGAAATACTACTGGAAAAAGAGTGGAAGAGTTGTCCGGGCTTGAACTGTCATTTTTAAATATCTCCACACCGAAAATCATCTCTATCGATAGAATAAGCAGAACAACGGCTCCAGCAACAGCAAATGAGGAAATATCCAACTGAAAAAGCTTCAGTATCCACTCTCCTATAAAAAGGAATCCAACAAGAATAATAAATGAGTACAAGGCCGCTTTCTCCGGATGAATCGTCTTGTCACGGCTCCTCAGGTCCAGAAATATTGGTACTGACCCAGTTACATCAATTATTGCGAACAATACCAAAAAAAGCACTAACGATTTCAAGAAAGCTGATAGCCATCATAACTATATTGTTTTAGAATAATGAAAGAATTCCCTTTCATTTTGACTACAAAAATACAAAATAAAGACTCCCTCTCAAAGTGAACGAATGTTATTTGTTAATCATTGCTGAAAGTTTTGTGAATGTCACTTATGCTCGTATCAAATGGAAACGGATCAGGATGAACATAATTGAGGTATTTTATTATCTTGAAAGCGTTGAAATGGTGGAAAAAAACGTTTCCGAAACGTGGCTAAAGAAGCACTGTTAGCATTACAGTCTCGTATCACTCCCTGAAAATCCATCTCTTGCAAGAATTGCATCAGCGAGAGATGCACCCCCCCGCTCATCATCGACAATATTGCACTATCATTTTTCTTGAATAATGAATCTTTAAGAACAAAGAGTTTTTTTCAGCTCCCTGAAGGCAGCTATCGAGTACACCTTCAACACACCGTCAGGTTCATCCAATATTTTTCGCAAGGCAGGCCCTGTACCGAAAGGTACGCGTTCAGAAAATCGGGCCATTGGATAAACATATGTCCCTTCCAACTCATCAACTTTACCCAAAGCGAAAACTTTCTGCAAAAAGTAAAAGTCCTCCCCCCCACCCTGCTGGCGTCCCATTCCGCCAACACGTACATATGCATCTGCAGAAACAGCGAAAGCTGAACCAATGGTATGATAGTAATATGGGAAGCCGGTAAACTTCATCATTTCCCTAAAATAACGAATATAGTTCTCATATTGCCTCACTGCATTTTCTATTGCCGGATTGTGGTTTTCGACTCTGTGATAAAATTGATGCACAGTGGCATTCAATCGATTATCTCTTGAAAAAGCCTTATAAATATCAATCATGAAATTGGCTGACACCGTACAGTCAGCGTCCAGAGAAACTATTACACCGCGGTTTTTTTGTTCTGCAAAAAAATGTCTCACAGCAATATCCATCCCTATTTTGCGTGCCAGCCCCCCCACACCTGCGTGTTTTCTCGGCAACCCTTCAAACAGCAACGGGAAAAGCTTAATTCCGGCACATTGTGTTTTTCCGCGTACAGCAATGTTTGTTCATATGAAACCCTGTTCTGCAAAACAACCTTTTCATCCGAATTTACTCCAGAATTAAATATAATAGCGATCAGTACGCCCGCTTCCGGGCGAATACATTCAAAAAGGCTATCCAGGGTTTCAAAGAGATCGGGTTCGTTATGACAGGGAATAACCACAACCATATCCGCATAACATTCTTCAGGGAATATTTTGCGTATATATTCAGGTTTTTGTTTTTCAAGATATGTTTTCCAATGTTTCATACACTTCGCTAAATAAAGAACTTTCAATTAACAGATCGACGATTCAATTGATCTGTCAAAAGCCACAAACAGGTTGAAAAAGTGACAAAAAAAAGGCTCTTTGTTTAAAAGAACCTTTTCTCATGTCCCTGGAAAGGATTATTTCTTAACCTGCGGCGTAGTGGTTGAGGTTGCCGGACCATACTTACTATTCAGGAACTCAACCACATCATCAGTGATATCATATTTATCGTCTGCAAACAGGATAGTGCTTGTAGTCCTGTTGCTCAAGATTATCTCATAGTTTTTGTTCATGTTAAACTCCTTCATTCTGGCTTTAATTGTATCCTCCATCTGAAGGTTCAGCTTCTCCTGTTCAATCATAAACTCCTGCGTCAACCTTTCTGCCAGTTGCTGGTACTCCTGATTCATCTGCAGAATCCGTTCCTGTTCCTGTTGTGCCCTCTCCTGACTCAGAAAGGCGTTATTCCGTAATTTACGGTCAAACTCCTGTGCTGCGGAATTGATCTGCCCCTGTCTCTGATTTAATGTAGCCCTGGTACTCTCCTCTTTTCTCAACAATGACTCGTTGAGGTCTTTGGCAAAATTGTAATTCATCAGCAGTGAATCAACATTCACGAATGCAATTGGCAAAGTAACTGATGAGTCATTCAGTAACAGGGAAAGATTTTTCCCTGATGCTCCGTTAGATGATTGGTTCGAATTAAAAAAAACAAGATGTAAAGAATAATTAATGCTACCGCCAACACTCCGCTGACGATGTAAGGAGTAGAATTCTTCATTTTTTTTATGAGATTTATTAATTTTCGGATTTCGATATTTTCTCCAACAGGTTCTCTCTGTTATACATTTCCGCATCCTGCATGAAGCGCAGTGAATGCCCCTGTCCTGCATTGCCCGGCTAGACCCTATATGTAAAGATGGAAATTCGCCTTTCTTTGTAAAGAAAACCCGAACGCCCAGTAATAATACGGCAATGAATGAGATTAGAATGCCCAAAACGAGTATTTTTACCATAACATGCTCTCTATTTACCCGCAAAGATAGTCTAAATAGCCATTCAAACATCAATTTTTCTCATTAAAGATACAAAATTTTTGCTCGTGCACATTTTTTTTCCACTATTTTTATCAGCTATAAAAATATCAAAAATTAAGATTATGACTATAAAAGATCTACAACCTTCAGCAATATGGGGGGGATACTTCTATGACATTACACAAATTCCCAGGCCATCGAAAAAAAAGAAGAAAAAATAGTTGCTTATCTACTCAATTTTGCCAGGCAGCACAATCTGGAAGCAAAGCAGGACGGTGCCGGGAACATTCTTATCATCAAACCAGCTTCTGAAGGCAAGGAGAATGTGCCAGCAGTAGTATTGCAATCACATGTAGACATGGTGTGCGAGAAAACTCAGATGTGACTCACGATTTTGACAATGATCCCATCGAGACCATTATTGATGGTGATTGGGTAAAGCCAAAGGTACTACACTTGGTGCCGACAACGGTATAGGGGTAGCAGCTCAGCTTGCAGTACTGGCTGCTGATGATATTTCACACGGGAAAATCGAAGCACTTTTCACCGTTGACGAAGAGACAGGGCTTACAGGAGCTTATGCACTCGAGAAAGATTTTCTTACAGGCAACATCCTCATTAATCTTGATACTGAAGAGGAAGGTGAAATTTATGTCGGCTGTGCAGGAGGAAAAACCACAAAAGCATTTTTCAAATACAAGGAGAAAGATTCCCCAAAAAAAATATTTCTGGTTCAAAGTACAGGTAAAGGGGGGGCTTCGTGGCGGACACTCAGGCAGTGATATCGACAAAGGATCCGGGAATGCGAACAAACTGCTAACCCGTTTTCTGTACTCACTTACCCGCAAAAAGTATGGCATGATTTTATCTGAGATTGGAGGTGGAAATCTCCACAATGCTATTCCTCGCGAAGCACACGCCGTGGTGGGTGTAAAGAAAAATACAAAGAGGAGATACGTGTGAAACTCAACACCTTTCTGGCTAAAGTGCAGGATGAGCACAAACACACTGATCCACATCTTGATATTCATCTTGAGTCGGTTCAGATACCATCGAAGGTTATGAACAGGGGTACTGCCGAGAGACTGGTTTTAGCATTGCTTGCCTGTCCGCATGGTGTTCTCGGAATGAGCCATGATATTCCCGGACTGGTTGAAACATCCACCAACCTGGCTTCAGTAAAAATGCTCCCTGACCATCTGATTGAGGTTGGCACAAGCCAGCGCAGTTCGATTGAGTCTCAGAAAGATTATGCAGTAAACATGGTGACTTCTGTTTTTGATCTGGCTGAGGCAGGGGTTAAGCATAGTGAAGGATATCCCGGATGGCAACCCAACCCGATTCGGCCATCCTGCAACTTGCTAAAAAGAATATAAAGCTCTTTACAATAAAGAAGCAGCTGTAAAGCAATCCATGCTGGTCTGGAGTGCGGGCTGTTCCTTGAGAAATATCCAAATCTCGATATGATCTCCATAGGGCCGGATGTTACAGACGTGCATTCACCGGATGAAAAGATGAAGATCTCCTCAGTTGGCAAATTCTGGGATTTCCTGGTAAAGATTCTTGAAAACATTCCTGCGGAAATGAGTTAAAGGACAGGATATGCTTTTTATTCATGAGCCCCCCCTCAATTAGAATGTCTTCAATCTGAATTTCTGATACTTATCTGACTTAATTTCATAATACGAGTCAGCTTGAAAAAGTCTCAAATTAGAAGATTTGACATCATAATCACTCTAAAATATGGAATCATTTATCACAAAACAATTTGTTGAAGTGGTAACTAATACTAATTTATGAGAAAATAATTTTTCAAGTTGGTCCAAATATTATTAAGTAATGCGTCGTTTACTCTTTATTCTGCTGTTTTTGGTAGTTTGTTTTACGGAAATCGTTCCTCAGAACGATTTCCGTATCATGTTCTACAATGTTGAAAACTTATTCGACACCGAAAACAATCCTCTAAAAAACGACGATGATTTTCTTCCGGATGGTTTCATGCGATGGACCCCCCCTGGAAATATTGGGAAAAGCTGCGCAACATCTCCCGTGTGATTACTGCCGTAGGAGGCATGCGGTCTCCTGCTCTTGCAGGTTTATGCGAGGTTGAAAATGACAGTGTGATGTTTGATCTCACAAAACGATCGCCGCTGAGGGTACAGGAGTATGAATATATTGTCACCGACTCACCTGATGAACGGGGAATAAACGTTGCTTTGTTATATCAACGACATCAGTTCAGGTTGATTGAATTCAAAGAGTACGAAGTCATCTCTGATGATAAGAATGCCAGGCCTACTAGAAACATTCTTCACGCCACTGGCAGTGTTGTAAGTGGCGACACCCTTGATGTATTTGTCTGTCATTTCCCTTCACGGAGCAACGGGCTTCGGGAAACTGAGCCGGCCCGGATTAGAGCAGCCTCGCTTCTTCGGGGGGGCAAAACAGACAGCCTTTTTTTTCCCTTCGAAAGAGTGCCAATATAATTATCATGGGCGATTTTAACGACAACCCAAACAACAAGAGCATTTCTAAAACTCTGGGAGCAAAGAGTATTCACTCCCCCCCTGAGGAGTGATCAACTATATAATCTGTTTTTGCACCGAGTAAAAGAACGCAATTTCGGGTCATACAAATATAAGGGAAAATGGGATCTGTTTGATCAGTTCATAGTGAGTGGAAATATGCTGATAAAAAAATAATGGGATACAGGTTATAAATGATGAAGCATATATTTACAATGCCGGTTTCTTGCTTGAAGATGATGTGCGCTATACAGGTAAAAAAACCATACAGGACAAATCTGGGACCCCCCCGATATATCGGTGGGTTCAGCGACCATTTACCAGTATATATGGATCTGTTTATAAGGGAATAAATCAAATAAAAACGAAATTTTCAAACTTTATATTAAAATGCTTGGTTACTTCAATAAATTAATCATACATTTGTGTCTTAATAAGTGTATTGTAAATATGAACATCCAAAATATATAAAACCTATGAATCCACTTCTTATTAATTTGAACGGTTGGGAAATACCCATTATTGTTTTGGTTATTTTGATCCTTTTCGGAGGCAAAAAAAATTCCTGAATTCATGAAGGGATTAGGCAAGGGTATTAATAGCTTCAAGAAAGGATTGAATGACTTAGAAGAAGATATTAAAGCCGACCCGACTGATCGTAATTCGAACACAACTGGGAACAAGTAAACTTACAAGAAGATTTTTCGGAGACACCTCAAATATATATCGTATCACAGACACGATGGGTTGGCTTATTGAAACCTTCGGGGGGGAATAAAATTTATAGCTCAGGGAATACATGGCAGAGAAAGAAATGTCCTTTTGGGATCATCTGGAGGAGTTTAGATGGACGCTGATTCGCATTATCGTAGCTGTTATAGTATTCTCCATTGCTGGCTTTATTATAATCCCAAGATCTTTGATTCAATAATTCTCGCGCCACGATCGTCAGATTTTATCACCTACAGGCTTTTTGAAAAAGCAGGAGAGTACCTTCCTTTTATGCCTGATTTCTCCGCCGGGTCATTCAACGTGGAAATCCTCAACATCAACATGATAACACAGTTCATGACCTATATCTCCACCTCATTTTCATTCGGCGTTCTGTGCACTATTCCCTATATATTGTATGAGTTGTGGAGGTTTGTCAGCCCGGCTCTGTACGAACACGAAGCCAAGGGGGGGATAAAAACCGCTTTCGGATTCGGAGGTGTAATGTTCGTCATTGGATGCCTTGTAGGTTATTTTATTGTTTTCCCTCTGATATTCCGTTTTCTCATCACTTTTGAGCTGAGTGAATCTATCGAGAACATGATCTCACTTGATTCGTACATGAACAACTTCTACACCCTCATACTGGTGATGGGGGGGCTGGTTTTTGAGCTGCCACTGGTATTCTGGCTGTTATCGAAGCTGGGACTTATCTATCGATCTTTCTTCCGCAAATACCGCCGTCATGCCATTGTAGGCTCACTGCTGGCAGCTGCATTAATCACTCCTTCCGGCGATCCATTCTCTCTTTTCGTAGTAACAATACCTATCTATATGCTATGGGAAATCAGTGCCTTTGTGGTTAAAAAAAAGATCCTCCAGAAGAGGAGGAGGAAGAGGACCTTCCGGTGCTGTTCGAGTAAAAGAGCTCCCTTTAAATCAATAAAGCCTTAACACTGAGAAAAGTAAAAGGCGCAGCCGGCTATCTGCCGGTACTTGAAACCGCTCTTCCAAAAGGTGTTAGCGCCAGCCTCATCAGTTTAAAGTGCTGATTCCCGAAAGGAATTCCGATAATGGTGATGTAAAAAAAAGCAGGCCTAACAACAAATGAGTCAGCACGATGGGAAGTCCGCCCACAAAAACCAGATCACATTCATAAGCATGGAAAGACAGCCTGAGGAAGATTCATTGTGAACAATCTTTTTTTCCGAAGGGCCACAAAGCTACCTCTGCCAGCTTCAGCGACTGAAGTCCGAAAGGTATGCCAACGATGGTAATCATCAGCGCCAAGCTACCCATTATATATTCGATGGCAATAAGTGCCCCGCCGAAAACAACCCAGATGATATTTCCTATTGTCTTCACTTCACTGCAATTACCTCTATTTCCACCATCGCGTTCTTGGGAAGAGATTTAACCGCGAAGGCCGAACGTGCAGGGAATGTGCCACTAAACTGAGTTGCATATACTTCGTTCATATCGCCGAAAAGCGACATATCCTCCAGGAAAACAGTCGATTTGACAATATTATCCATATTCAATCCCACTTCTGCAAGAATGGAGCGGATATTATTGAATACCTGTCCGGTCTGTTCTTTTATTCCGCCGGCAACAAATTCACCGGTTAAAGGATCAATGGGCAGTTGTCCCGACAGGAACACCAATCCTTTAGCTTCAACAGCTTGACTATATGGGCCAATAGCTGCAGGAGCTTTTTCTGTAGAAATTACTTTTTTTTCATTTTTATATGTATTTATAACCAATAATACTAAGGCAAATATTTTTTTTAAACTGCAAACAATCACAGATAAACGTCAAAAAAAGCATCAATAAACCCAAATTTTCTGCAGTAAATGAACTATCTTATATACCGTAACTTTATTACCCACTGTTAAAACAACAATAAGCAACACCATACAAATATGTTAATCAGCGTTCAAATTCAACGAGCATTTGTCACATATCGTCATAATACTGTCACTCTACATTAATTTTCTCTGTCTGATCACCTCGTAAATTAATACTCCGGCAGCCACAGATACGTTGAGAGACTGAATGGTACCAAATTGTGGAATTTTAATCAATTCGTCACAGATACGAAGATGTTCCGGTGCAATACCGGCATCTTCCGCTCCCATCACTATTGCTGTAGGCACCGAAAGATCTGTCCCGGTATAAAAGTTCGCCGCTTTTTCCGTTGCAGCTACCACCTTTATTCCACTGTTCCTAAGGAAAAGTATCGCCTCTTTCAGGTTCTGTTCTCTGCAAACAGGAATAGTATGTAATGCCCCTGCCGATGTTTAACAGCATCGGCATTCACCGACACGCTTCCTCTTGCAGGGATAACTATAGCATCCACACCCGCAACCTCGCAGGTGCGGGCTATAGCACCGAAATTACGGACATCGGTCAATCCGTCCAGTACTATAATCAATGGATTTCTTCCCTCTTCATAGAGCAGCGGTACAATATTTTCCAGTTTCTGGTAGGTTACTGCCGATGTAAAGGCAACAACCCCCTGATGGTTCTTTCTGGTAATACGGTCTATCCGTTCCACCGGGACCCTCTTCATAGGAATCTCATATCTTCGTAACTGTTGTTGAAGTTCAGAGAACAGCTCTCCAGCTAGCTCACGCTTTACCAGCACTTTGTCAATATCTTTCCCCCCCGCTTCCACAGCCTCAATCACGGCACGGATGCCAAAAATC
>JMBV01000532.1_pt1 | contig 11528 bp, 16 predicted proteins | sample 616531 | NCBI WGS metagenome assembly JMBV01 (sample SAMN02727904, study PRJNA239997) | anaerobic digester metagenome | biome: anaerobic digester; isolation source: mesophilic anaerobic digester inoculated with municipal waste water sludge... | place: Germany: Bielefeld University, CeBiTec ... | reverse complement strand
GGGAATATCACCAGGATCTGTTCCCATTGGACTGATTAATGACAAAGATAACCATGTCCATATATTTTAGATGAAAACCTAAAAACAGCTTCAAAAATAAGTTTCCATCCAAACATCAATACATATTCAGTAATCATCGCCTTTAAAGATTTTATTCGTTACCTTGACTGGACAGGAAATAGTTATGAATTTTTACAACTATACGATTAATTCTCTCTTATTCGCAAATCGCTTTTCTGACGTTTTATCAGCTATTCGACTCTCCTTCAGTTTTTCTAAGATTTGATTTCCCTTTATTGACGACAAGCTTGGTTCATGGTTTCGAATACTTCAAAGTAAACATTTAACCATTCGTTCCATCATCCATTAACTCCTTTATAATTCGTTTCAGCCTTAATAACAGACTGTTCATAGATGGATTATTGTCAGAAAGATTAATTATCCTTCGCAAGGTATGTTTTCCCAAAATCAGTCAAATAAATCTCAATCAACACACATAGTTATCCTTTATAATTAAAAAAAATTCTACTTTTGAAGTTTCATAGAGATACCCTGAAAATTAAATGTTTATGCTCTCTAAAAGATTGAATTTAAGGAATATTACGGTTTTGATATTGATAATTAGCTTTTTTTGTGCCTCGATTGATAGCTCAGATCAAAATCCCCCCCGATGATTTTTGTATTACTTCTAACGAGTTAAAATTATTCAACCTGATTAACAATTACCGTAAGGAGTATAATTTACCCGAGGTTTCACTTTCTAAAAATTTATGTTTTGTTGCCAAATTGCATGTCAACGATCTACAAACCAACAGGCCCGATGTAGGTAATTGTAATCTACATTCCTGGTCGGATCAGGGTATTTGGACTGAGTGCTGTTATGGTAGCGAATCGTTGAACAATACTTGTATGACCTCCAAGCCTGCTGAGCTAACAACTTACAATGGGAAAGGATACGAGTTGGCTTTTTGGGAAAGCCTTGAAGCAGTACCCGAAATCGTCCTTGACAGTTGGCTAAGTTCTATTGTTTCAAAAGAGATGATCCTCAACCAGGGAGCTTGGAAAAATTACAACTGGAAGTCTTTGGGAATAGGGATTTATAAAGGATATGCAGTTGCCTGGTTTGGCGTGGAGGGTGATCCTGATAAAAGTGTTAATGTATGCAAAACCAAAGAGCCAAAAGCCCTGCTCGAACGTATTCTACCAACAAATGAACAGGAAAAAAACATCCACAAAAGCCGGACAAGAGGTGAGATATTATCTTATCATTTCAAGTGTAAAAGATAAAAACCAGGCTAAAAAGGAGGTAGAAACCTTAAAAGCAAAAGGCTTTAAAAACCCATCAGTCGTTGCTTCCGAAACAAATTACAGAATTTCTTTAGGCAATTATTCCACCAGAGAACAAGCCCTTGAAGCTAAAAATAAATTAGGTGAGCGCTACAAAGCCGCCTGGATACTTAAGCAATAAACTTATCATTTTAAATTAATTAACATTAAAAAACAAATTGAAAAGGTATTTTATCATGATAGGCGCTTTGAAATGGTTAGGCAAAGCGTTAGCTGAATTGATGCTTGATAAGCGCCATGTCCTTTTCTTAATTTCTCGTTCACCTCACAAGGATATTTCGAAAAGCTATTCATAAAAATGTCAGATTTACAGAATTTTGTATGATCTATCCGTAATTAATGCAAAAAAAAGGAATTGTCGGACCATTATCCATGTCAAATATTGAAATAACAGCTTTCATTTTATAAAATCTATTTCTCAAATTTTTTTTACCAATGAAAAAAACTTTTTTTTACCGTTATCTTTTTTTTCAATGGCTGCACTAACAGTTACAGCCCAGCATGAAACTCGACTTATGCGTTTTCCCACTATTCATGGTAATCATGTGGTATTCAGTTATGCCGGTGACCTTTACACAGTTCAAAATCTGGAGGCATAGCTCGCCAACTTACCAACGATAAAGGCAACGAACTTTTCCCACGCTTTTCGCCGGATGGAAAATATATTGCATTTACCGGGCAATACGACGGCAATACCGAAGTATTTGTAATACCAGCAGAGGGTGGCGTTCCCAGAAGAGTTACTTATACCGCTACATTACAACGTGATGATGTAAGCGACCGAATGGGACCAAATAATATAGTGATGACGTGGAAAGACAATAACACAATCATTTACCGATCGCGAAAGAAAAGCTTTAACGACTTTATAGGTAGCCTTTTCGAAGTATCCATTAATGGTGGACTTTCCAAACAAGTAGAGGTACCTGAAGGTGGTTTTTGCAGTTTCTCGGCAGATGGCAAAAAAATGGCTTACAATCAAGTATTTAGGGAGTTTCGCACATGGAAATATTACCATGGAGGAATGGCAGACGATGTTTGGATATATGATTTTGAAACTAAAAATACTGTCAACATCACCAATAACAAGGCACAAGATATAATCCCCCCCATGTGGCATGGCAATTCAATTTACTTCTTATCCGACCGCGACCGGACAATGAACTTGTTTGCATACAATACCCAAACACAACAGGTTACAAAACTGACAAACTACAGCGATTACGACATCAAGTTTCCATCCCTTGGCGATAATGCCATAGTATATGAAAATGGCGGCTTTCTCTATTATTTCGATCTTACTACACAACAACCAGTGAAAATTGAGATACAAATCCTGAACGATTTTCAGGCAAGTCGTCCGCAATGGAAACAGGCTGATAAAACAATTCGGGCAGCTTCGCTCTCATATGACGGAAGCCGCATTGCCTTCTCGAGCCGTGGCGACATATTCAATGTACCGGCAAAAAAAAGGAATTACAAAAAAAATTTAACAGATTCAAACGGAGAGCACGATAGAGCAGTGGAATGGTCGCCAGACGGAAACTGGATTGCATTTATTTCCGACAAATCAGGCGAAGATGAAATATATATTATGAAACCGGACGGCATAGAAAAGCCAATCCAACTTACAAAAAAAATGCTGATACTTATAAGTTTAAGATAAACTGGTCGCCTGATAGTAAAAGATTGCATGGCACGATCAGTTGAAGCGTTTGCTATTTGTTGATATTAGTTCAAAAAACTACTCTTGTAGCCTCCTCCGAAAGCAATGAAATCAGCAACTACGACTGGTCGCCCGACAGTCGCTGGCTCTCATACGTTTTCACAATACCAAACGAGGTATCGAGAATATATGCTTACAACCTCGAAACCAAAACATCAACTCCAATAACCGACTCATGGTTCAATTCCAGCTCGCCAAGTTTTAGCCCTTGCGGCAAATACCTATTCTTCAGCTCAATGCGTAGCTTTAATCCAATTTATAGCTGGACGGAGTGGAATCATGTTTATGCTGATATGGTAAAGGTGTATTTAGTAACTTTAGATAAAAATACCACCTCGCCTTTTGAGCCAAAAGATGATACACCGGAAGTAAAAAAAAGATGAACAACCGGCAAAAGATAAAAAAAGAGGAAAAAGCTGTAGAGAACGATCAGAAAAATGTAAACATAGATTTTGATGGTATTTACGATCGCGTTGTTGAGATTACACCAGAGTCAGGCTACTACTGGAACATTAAAGGTGTAGAAGGAGGTATTTATTACATCCAATCAAAAATGGGCAGTAATAGCTCGAAGTTGATATTTTTTTTAAGTTTGAGGATCAAAAAGAGACAGAGATTGGTTCTAATATGAATTTTACAATTTCGGGCAATGGCAAAAAAAATGCTGATTAACTCAATGGGAAAATATACAGTTACTGACTTACCTAAAGCGGCAGTAAAAATTGACGAAGCAGTTGATCTTTCAGGAATGAAGATTTGGGTTGATCCTAAAGCTGAGTGGCAACAGATTTATGATGAATCGTGGCGGCAGATGAAATACTTTTCTATGACCCTGGCATGCATGGCGTGAATTGGGACAAAATGCACGAAAAATATAATCTATTGCTCCCGCACGTAAATAGCAGATATGATCTCAGTTATGTAATCGGCGAGATGATTGGCGAGCTAAATGTTGGTCATGCATACGTTAATGACGGAGACCTAATAAAACCTGAGCGCATTGCTACAGGACTTCTTGGAGCTGAATTGAGTCACCACAAATCAGGTTTTTATCAAATTGATAAAATACTCAAGGGGGGGCAAAACTGGAATAAAATATACGTTCGCCGCTGATGGAGCCCGGACTCGGAATAAAAGAGGGCGACTTTATTATTGCTGTTAACGGACAGACGACCAAAGAGATGAACGACATTTACGCATCGTTGGTTGGAAAATCCGGAACCACTGTTGAGATTTCAGTTAACAGCCTTCCATCGGAATCAGGCGCACGCAAGGTGCTCATTCAGCCGATAGCAAACGAAAGTGAACTCTATTACTACAATTGGGTACACGATAATATTGACAAGGTTAATAAAGCAACTAACGGAGAGGTGGGCTACATCCATATTCCCGACATGGGGCCTGGCGGTCTTAACCAATTTGTCAGATATTATTATCCACAGCTTCGCAAAAAAAGCTCTAATCATTGACGATCGGGGTAATGGTGGCGGTAATGTATCACCAATGATCATTGAGCGCTTACGCAGGGAGCTTTCGATGATGGCTGCTGGCCGCAATAGCGTAAGTTATTCTAAGCCTGACGGAATGATGGCCGGGCCGTTGGTATGTCTTATAAACCGATATTCGGCATCAGATGGCGACCTCTTCCCATATCAATTCCGTAAACACAATCTCGGGCCGCTAATTGGAACACGAACCTGGGGGGCGGCGTTGTCGGGATCAGAGGATCATTGCCATTTATTGACGGCGGTTCGCTTATGAAACCTGAATTCGCACACTATAGCGCAGATGGCAAAGAATGGATAATCGAAGGAACAGGAGTAGAACCTGACATCGAAATATGGAACGATCCAGCGCTTGAATTCTCAGGAGTTGATCAGCAGCTTAATAAAGCTATTGAGGTAATTTTGGAGTTACTTAAAGACTACCCTGACCCGCAATATCCGATAGCTCCTCCATTCCCGGATAAATCAAAATAAAAAAGTAAAAACAGGGAATTTAAAATTAAAAAAAAGTATAAGTAACAAAGACTCAAAATATTAACAACTTGAGAAAAGATGATTAATCTTAAGAGATGATTCATTTCTTTTGTTAAAAGATTAATCAAAAAGAAGAGGTTGTTTTTCATAATCCTATACAGATTTAATGGAGTATTGACCAAGAAAGAGTTTGGGGATTTTAACCCCCCCAGTAAATGTTGAAAAATTATTGTTTAACCAAAAAGTTGCATTTGCAGCTTAAAGCCACCTCTTTTAATAAACCAAGAATCATAAACAATAGAAATTATAGGGTGAAACATTTTTTTTAAACTCACGAAAACAATTGTTTAAGATCAAAACTTAAATAAGATTAATCGGATTTCGCTAATCAATTTTCCATTCCAACAACGAGTATGTAAAGATAGAAGCGTTTTTAATTAAACATCTGTTGCTATCAAATTACAAATCGTTCCACAATAACAACTATTTAGGCTAAAATTAGTGTTTTATCTTTTAAAAGGTTAGAAATACTAATTTTAAAACAATTCACTTTCGGTAGCTCTATTAGTTAAGAAAAAAATAATATTTATTATATTGATTCTTAATCACTTAAATACATAATTGAACTTTTTCTATAAAAAGTTTGTTTATTATGAACATATGTTCATTATCTTTGCACTAAAGTTAATTTGATGGGACGATGTAAGAAAAATAGATTTATTCAACGAGCTCCACATTTTCATGGCTTCACTACAAGAGGATTAAAGTGGAAACATGATACTGATGTTTTCCTTAATTACGAGGAATATGAAGCGATAAATCTGTGTGATTATGAGTTATTAACACAGGAAGAGGCAGCCCGAATGATGAAGGTTTCCCGCCCTACCTTCACCAGGATTTACGAAAGCGCTCGCCGAAAAATTGCCAAAGCCTTTATCGAGGGGGGGCACGATGTACGTTTTATAGGGGGGGGAATGTTGAAATTATAAGCTGGTACAAATGCGATACATGCAAAATCAGCTTTACATTACAAAAGGATAGCCCTATGGCTTGTCCACTTTGCAAAAACGAATTAATAACTGAAAGTCATTAATACAATGAAAATAGCAATAGCAGCTACCGACAATCATATAGACGCATTTGTTGACCGGCATTTTGGCAGATGTGAATGGTATTGTATTTTCGATACCCAGACCAATAATTATGAGTTTATCCCCCCCAACACTGCGTTTAATTTGACTAAAGGTGCAGGATATAAAGCCATTGATTTACTGTTTGGCAAAAGCATCAACGTTGTTATTGCAGGACGATTTGGTTCGAGAGCTATTGAAACGTTAAGAGCAAAAGACATACAAATGATCATACCTGAAAATCAAATTACTAATAAATGAAATTTTAAAAAAAACTGTAAACAAACAAGCAATTAATTTAAATCTTTTATTCACAATTAAAATCAAAACCATGGAACAAGAAATTTTTGCTATGCCAAGAATTGGTGATAATGCACCAGCATTTAAAGCTGTAACAACACAGGGAGAGGTCAATTTCCCGTCAGATTATAAAGGGAAATGGGTAATTCTTTTTAGTCATCCGGCCGATTTCACCCCCCCTGTATGTACATCAGAATTCATGACTTTTGCCAACATGGAAGCAGAATTCAAAGAGCTTAACTGCGAACTGATAGGTTTGTCAATTGACGGTCTCTATAGCCATATTGCATGGCTAAGATCCATCAAAGAAAAAAATCGAGTTTAAAGGGATGAAAAATATTGAAGTAAAATTCCCTCTAATCGAAGATATTACTATGGAAGTTGCAAATAAATATGGCATGGTTCAACCTGGAGAAAGCAACACAAAAGCAGTAAGAGCAGTATTCTTCATTGATCCGGTTGGTAAGATAAGGGCTATCATTTATTATCCACTTTCACTTGGACGCAACTTTAAAGAGTTAAAACGTGTATTAATCGGGCTTCAAACAGCCGATAAGTTTAACGTTGCTACTCCTGCTGATTGGCACCCAGGCGATGATGTAATTGTACCAACTGCCGGGTCGTGTGGAACAGCACAAGCGCGTGTTGAAGGCAAAGAGGGTGATATGAAATGTTACGACTGGTATTTCTGCACAAAGCCTTTATCAAAGGAAGAGGTATTTAAAGGAATTAAATAGTTATTTAATAATTTAAGTTGACAACCCGTAGCTTACGGAGAATTTTCCGTAAGCTACTTTATCGTTTTTATATGAAAATAGCGATCACATCTACAGGTAATAATCTGAAATCAAACGTTGACTCAAGATTTGGACGTTGTGCTTATTTCGTAATCTACGACACAGTATCACAAGTTACGGAATTTATACCGAATCCAAATCTCAATGTAAATGAAGGCGCCGGACCATCATCGGTTCAATTAGTTGCGAAACACAAAGTTTCTAAAGTATTTTCAGGAGAATTTGGAGGAAAAGTCAAATCGCTTTTCGACAGTTTGAATATTCAAATGGTTGTTATAAAAGAGAATAAAACAATCGAAGAAATTATTGAAATGCAAAATCTTTAAAAAAAACAAGGAGGAAATCATGCCTAATTTAGATAAAACTGGACCAATGGGTAAAGGCCCCATGACCGGAAGAAAAATGGGAAGATGCTCAGAAATCTCCCTGATGAGCAATTTACACCAAGAGGAAACCGCCATAGAAGAGGTATGGGGGGGTTCGGACGCTGTAGTAGCAGAAGAACAGGAATGCAGCGCCGATTTCGTGGAGGAGAATAATAGAATTGATCTGTAATTTAATCCTATTTAAAATTCAACTTGAAGGATAAATATCCAGACTAGAATTAAAAAACCAAAGCAAACTTTAAATAAATGAATAGAAAAATTGACAATTCCATTAGAAATTGGAGTACTAAGCCAACATTTTGGGCACTGTCAGAAATTCGCCATAGTCGAAGTAGTCAATAATCAAATTACCGATATTGTGGAAACTCACCCCCCCCAGAACATGTTCCGGTCTATATCCACGATGGGTGGCCAAATTTGGAGTAACAGACGTTATTGCAGGAGGAATGGGACAAAAAGCCATTCATCTGTTCAACGAGCAAAATATTAATACATTTGTAGGAGCGCCTGTAAAACCGCGCGTGAGCTTGTTGAAGATTTTCTGGCAAACAAGTTAGAATTAACTGCTAATTATTGCGATCACAAAGAACACAAGCCTCACGGAAATTGCAGTTAGCAAGTGCAACACTGATTTTGAGTCTGTTCGCATGTAAACCCCAAAATAATTTACAAAAGGCATTTTAGCCATGCTTGTAAATCATAAGCTAAAATTATGTAACCCACAAAACACATAATCACGTTTTACATAGACTACAAGCTATCCTAAGCAAACAAGAAAAATCATGTCTTTCTATCTTTTGCTAAAGCAACTAATAATAAGGAGCGCCATAAAAAGGTCATTTAAAAAACAGCTTCATGCGAAAATGACTTAACCGTGAATTAAAAATAATATTTATGAAAGTTGCGATTGCCAGTGGTAAAGGAGGAACAGGGAAAACATTACTCTCCGTTCACCTATTCGACAACCTTATGCAAAGTGGCGAGCAGGTTGTTTTAGTTGATTGTGACGCTGAAGAGCCCAACGACATGATTTTTTTGACGGCAATTGATAGATGAAGCGAAGTACTCCAACAAACACCAATTATTGACACCGACAAATGTACTTTTTGCGGAAAATGCCATGAATATTGTAACTATAATGCCATATTTTATTTGCCGCCTGCAAGTATGATTCATGTTATTGATGAGCTATGTCATGGCTGTGGCGCTTGCAACGTAGCATGCAAGTTCGGTGCGATAACAGAGCGGCCTCTCTCTTTAGGAGTTGTACGAAACTACCAGATTCGTCCTAATGCACGAATAGTTGAGTCGCGCATAAAAGTTGGAGTTATGACACCTGTGCCATTAATCAAGGCCGGCCTTAAACAAATCAGAAACGAACCTTTTGTACTGCTTGATTCACCGCCTGGCACTTCCTGCCCTTTCATTCATACAATATTAGATGCTGATTATGTGATTTTGATCACTGAACCTACACCCTTTGGCCTGAGCGACTTAAAACAATCGGTCGAAACATTAAAAACGGTTGGCAAAGCTTATGGTGTCATTATCAATAAAGCGGGCATAGGTGATTCAAATATTTACGACTACCTAAAAAAATGAAAATATCGAACTACTAATGGAAATTCCTTTCGATAAAGAAATAGCCTATCACTATTCAAAAGGGAATTATTAACAGAGTACAATCCCAAGTTACAATCCGACTTAAATAATTTGCTTAACAATATACATAAAATATGGAACTAGCAATAATTAGCGGTAAGGGAGGAACAGGAAAAAGTAGTATCAGCGCTGCTTTTACCAGTATGCAACAGCCGGTCATGCTAGCCGATTGCGATGTTGATGCCGCTAATATGTTCATACTGTTTAATCCCACACACGAGGAGGAACAAGTTTATATTGGAGGAGAAAGGCAGTAATAGATTACGACAGATGCAATAATTGCGGTTTATGTATTTCGTATTGCCGTTTCGATGCTATTAAATGTGTAAATAATATTGTCCATATTTTAGAAGAGGTATGTGATGGATGCAAGTTATGCTCACGGATATGCCCGTTCGAAGCAATCTCGATAGTTCAAAATGATAAAAGCCGAATGTATTCAGGCAGCTTCCGCTATGGAAAAATGGTATATGGACGTTTGGCTCCGGGCGAAGAAAATTCCGGCAAGTTAGTTAATATCGTTCGTGCAAAGGCACGTGAAATAGCCAAAAAGCATAATATAGAAAACATAATAATTGACGGACCTCCGGGAATCGGATGTGCTGTCGTGTCCACCATAACAGGAACTGATCATACACTTATTGTTACCGAACCAAGCGCATCGGCGCTACACGACTTAAAACGAACAATAGATATCTGCAATAAATTTAACTTGAAAATATGGGTAACAATTAATAAAGCTGACATAAACCCGGATATGACAGAGCACATAATACAATATTGTAAAGAAAACAACATCGCCATTGCAGGTCTTATTCCATTTGACAAATCGGTGGTAGAGGCTATGGTTCAATGTAAGACCATCATGGAATATCGTCCTGAATCTTTAGCAGCAAAAGCAATAATAACTATTTATAATAATATTTTAGGCTAATGAGCAAAAGCAAAATACATATTTATACCGGTAACGGCAAAGGTAAGACTACGGCGGCGATTGGATTAGCTGTAAGAGCTGCCGGCGCAGGAAAAAGAGTTTTTATTGGCCAGTTTGTAAAGGGGGGATGCACTACAATGAACTAAATGCTTTAAAACTGATCCCAAACATAACTATCCGACAATACGGTCTTGACTGTTTTATAAAAATCAACCAACAGACAAAGATATTGCAGCAGCTCTGAAAGGATTAGAAGAAATTAAACAATCACTACTTCCAAAGAATATGACGTGGTAATCCTTGACGAACTTTGCATAGCTCTATATTATAAATTATTCGACGAAGAAGAGATTATTAAGCTGATAAGATCAAAGCCGGAAAGCATTGAAATGATTATCACAGGACGATATGCTTCGGAACGACTTATCTCTGAAGCCGATCTTGTAACTGAAATGAAAGAGATCAAACATTATTATAATAACGGCCAGTCAGCGCGCAAAGGGATAGAATATTAATCCCGGATCAAGTATTTGGCAAAGCTTAAACAATTAAGCGTTTATAATCAATACAATCAGAACCTTACTGAAGAAAATGCGAAATTGGCACTATCCTTATAAAAACAATGATGCCCCCCCCTAAAAGCGCTTTCTGATGATTAATTCGGGTTCAATAATCTTAAAAATCACAATTTCCCCCCCTCCCACTCCTTTATAAATCTTTCTAAATACTTTACAAGGTAGCGATGACGATCTTTGGCTATCTTTTTACCGGTTGTGGTATTCATCATATCTTTAAGTAGCAGCAACTTTTCATAAAAATGATTTAATGTTGGAGAATCACTCTTTTGATAGTCCTCTTTTGTCATCTTTGTTTTTGGAGGAGAGTCGGGATCGTATAGTGGCCTGTTTTTAAATCCTCCAAAGTTAAATGCGCGTGCAATGCCTATTGCACCAATTGCATCCAACCGATCGGCATCTTGCACTACCGCCAGCTCCTTAGAATAAAAAGCAGGCTTATCAAAGCTATTTTTAAAAGATATATTTCTGATTATGCTGACAACGTGTTCGATAGTTGCTTTTTCCACCCCCCCTATTTTCAAAAGAAATTGCTCGGAAAGATACGGCCCGATCTCCTCATCATTATTGTGAAATTTTGAATCGGCTATATCATGTAATAAAGCTGCCAGCTCAACCACCAGAATATCTACCTTTTCTTTAACAGCAATATGTTTAGCCATTCTCCAAACACGGTAAACATGCCACCAATC
>JMBV01000531.1_pt1 | contig 11556 bp, 18 predicted proteins | sample 616531 | NCBI WGS metagenome assembly JMBV01 (sample SAMN02727904, study PRJNA239997) | anaerobic digester metagenome | biome: anaerobic digester; isolation source: mesophilic anaerobic digester inoculated with municipal waste water sludge... | place: Germany: Bielefeld University, CeBiTec ... | reverse complement strand
GTTTGGCAGTTATGTGTTTTTTTATTTTTCTTTGTTACTGAATAATAACAAACACTAAAATCATTCGCCTATAAGTCCTCTTTACTCCACTTGATTAACATAATAGTTTAAGAAGTAAAGCAATGGATACTTTCTGCACGATGACCGATGAGGAGTTGGTTGTTTCGTATGCCGGGGGGGCAATGATGCTGCGTTTGATGAGTTACTCAACAGGCACAAGCAACCTCTTTATGCATATATTTTCTTTACCGTACGCGACAGTGGCCTAGCGGAAGACATTTTTCAGGATACCTTTATTAAAGCAATCGTTACCATAAAACAGGGGGGGCGATACACCGAGACAGGCAAATTCAGAGCATGGATTATGCGTATTGCTCATAATCTGATGATCGACTATTTCCGTCAGAAAAAAACGAAAACACTGTTTCCAATGACGATTACGAGGTGGACCTGCTGAATAACCCTTCCCTCTGCAATGACAATGTGGAAAGGGAGATGGTGAAGACACAGGTACTAAGTGATGTAAGGAAGCTGATTGGGTTCCTGCCTGAAACACAGCGTGAAGTGCTAGAGATGAGATATTATAAGGATTTAAGTTTCCGGGAAATAGCCGATGCAACCGGTGTGAGCATCAATACTGCCCTCGGGCGCATGCGTTATGCCATCCTCAACATGCGCAAACTGGCAATTGATAACAGAATGATTTTGACGCTAAGTTAGAAATAAGATATTCAGGTTAGAGATAAATCATCTTTTTGTAACCATCTGTCTATTACATTGTCAACAAAACAAAAAAAAGCCGGCTGGATAGTCGGCTTTTTGTATAGGGTAGGAGTTCAAATCGTTCTGCACACTCGGTGCCATTTTGACAGTGCATGCAATTTTTGTTTGGAATATTTCAAAAAAACGTGAGAATCAGAAAAGTAACGATTAAGTTCTTTTTTTTGTTTCTTTGCCAGGTTTGTACTTCAGAATACGGATACTTCAAATAATTTCCAATACAGTGTTTGAAGCTGTTTAAGCAATTATGAGAAGTCTTATATACCATCCTATTCGATAACAGGAAATCGTTTGATACTAATTTTTCCGGACTGTGAAGCAGAATATACAACCTCAACGATTCCGTTATTGACATATTGCAGCTTTACCTGCTTCTGTCGCTGCGGGAATACGCAGGATTATGTAACTTATTCAACCTCGGAATTTCTTACCATCCGTGTGTTTCCGCAAACGGAAAACCGATGTAGTAGAAAATCTTTTTCTGAAACAGGATAATTACTGTAAAAGAAATCTTCTCTCTTGCGTTGGCTCGTGAAATTTTTTTCTCTCAATGCAATTTCCATTAGATTCGGAAAGGGGAGTATATTGCCATACTTTTAATATGGTAATTACGGCATTCCGAAAATCCTTACAATTGTTGCAAATTATTGCATCGGCTTTCGGAGATAACAAACCGGTTAAGGAGTGCCATTCAACCGAAATGGATAACAACAACTTTTGCAAAATCTCAATGTGCAACAGGATAATCATTCAACTGATTCTGATAAAAGCGGCTAAGCTATTGTCTTCCTTAGTTTCAAGAGTTACAAACGAATCTGTTCTTCTTTTGAATGAAATCCTTCCGGGTTGTGTACAAAATGTCAATGAACTCCTAGTATCTTGTGTACGATAATCGTACTGATAAACTTTATCGCTGTTTGCAAATATAATAACCTTACAAGGAAAAAAAGCAAATATTTCAGGCTGTTATTATAAACAACTTATGAATACATTATCAACAGGTTTTGAACAGCTTTTGCAAATCGCCTGTTCCATGGCGATTTTTGTTATAAGCAATTGTGTCAGTTATAGATCCCTTTCTTTAATGATCGATAGGCCGATAGTGAACTCAATATTTTCAGGGCATTTCTAGTGCGAAGTTACATGACAGGAAAAGTAAATAGTATACTCAAAAGGGAGTATTTTATATATTTTGGCCGACTTTAAGATAATTTTATGTGTTAATGTTTCCTTGTATTGTTTCCTTTAACGTATGAAATATAGAATTTGTCAGGTGAGGCATTATTGAAATGCTTTGTTTTTACTTTGCTTTGCTTTTTTTTACCGCAGAACTAAGTATAGCCAGATTAGGTGGCCTCTTTTTCAGGGTAGTTAGAGATCTCAGATATATAGAATTCATTCTCGATCTCCACTGATTTTCCTTATGGGCTTACATAATAGGATATCAGACTACTGAAAACGATAGGGCTCTCGTTGAAATAAAATCATTTCGTACGTTTATTTTTATTTTGGTAAGGTACAGTCCACTATAAAAAGTCGCCGACTTAAATTTTATTGTTTTTATTTCGTTTTTGTTGATAGAATGCTCTAAAAATCCTTCCCCCCCGGCCGACGCATTTTTCGGCCTGAGCGGGAGAATTACCGAATCGGTTCAAATAACATTTATAAAATGAGAGGTATTGACAAAGCCGGATAATTTAGATACCGAGTCTATAGAAAGGGTGGTGGTTAATAGTTTTGAGCGCGCATAGTCCATTTTTTTTGCCCATCATCCACTGATAAGGTGTTATGCCTAAATATTTCTTAAAGTGGCGTGTGAATGTTTTCAGAGAATTGTATCCGCATTTTTTCGCAAGCATCGATACTGTGGCAGGTTTGTTCATCAACGTATTCATCTTAACGTTCACTGCATCGGCAAAAAAAACGATTCTTCGCTTCCACATCCAAATATTGCAATTTCATATAGTTCTTCGTTTTTGGCAACTCAATAGTTTTCCTGCTACCGTCGGCAAACTCAAGCGAACACGAAACTACGTTCGAATATAAATAAGATATCTCTTTTGGTTTGACATACAAGTTAATGATGTTTGGTGTTTAATGGTGATTCGTAGATTGTTACTCCCCAACCTCCAACAAATACTTTATATCTTCTTTTCCATAACTTAGCATACAGCATGCTGATTTCTTGTTGTAATGTCTGTTGCTTCTCGTCTTCGCAAGTAAGTTTATGTACTGTTGGATGAACGAAACACTTGTCCGTCTGAATTGCCACTGAAGCAATGGAGAAATACGCCGATACCTTACACAGGCTTTCTGTCGCCTTGCGAGCCTTTCGTGGGCGACTTCTATCATCAAAAGAGCGGATAGGCGACGGTGGAACTCTCCTCTTAATTTCGGACGCAACGAACAGGCATCATACTTGATGCCACAGACTGCTCATTGCTTTGTGAAGAGAAACCAGCCTTAGCTGCAAAAACATTAAGTGCGGAATAATCTGCACCCATTGATAAGTACTTTATATAATCAGAAGCAAAACGATAAACACTCGAGGCATTTTCTTTTTTTTAATATAAGTATATATTCCGCTTACCGGGAAATAACGCACAACGTCTTGCGCGTTGTTTTTGCTCCAATACGTGTGTGGCACCAAGTCGGCAACAGTTGTTTTGCGTCCTGCCAATCCCAAGTATCGGGAGGTGATTTTAAGACAATCCACCCCCTCAATCGTTACTTTCTCCCACCGGTAAGCGGTAAGCATATCCCAGTTGTTGTCTTGAATGAATTTAAGTCCGTACGTTACCCCGGCATTGGTGGTTTTTTGTCCACTGTATACCCCGTTTTACCGCCCACCCTTATGGTTGCGTCGTTGGTTTGTATTGTTATTGCTTGATACTCTGCGTCATCCGGCACGTGCCATCTGCGGGCAAGGGTCTCCCGAAAGGTTTCCCAGGTAGTCGGTATTGTTGCCGATATAGCTTTCGGGAGCCGTACCTATGGCGGATTTCACTACATCACTCCATGTATAGCTGGCATTTATATTATTGAAAATTGAGGTAATGGAGGTGCTAGAAATTGATTTTCTCCAGATCATTGCGTCAGTTTCCCACAATAAAGGGTCGGTACAACTAATGAAACGTTCGACATTCGCCTTTGGAACAGCGTTTGGAAAGGCTTTGTTGCGTCCCCACTGCCAATAAGCTACCGGGGGGGCCTGCCACTCCGGGCCCTCAGCAAATGTGTTCAAAGCCGCCAAATCATGGGTGGCAAAACGGGCCAGCGCATTGTTGGCAACCAACACGCGTTTATCGCTTTCCATCATATTCCTTATTACCACGTTCAGGGTGTAGTGATGGTTGCGCCTGGTGTTGAAGCTGTAGGTGTCGTTTTCGCCCAGAAAGATGCGGTACAAAACTGTTTGTGTTTCTTCGCCCTGTGCTCCCGGCTTGGTGTAGTCGCCCGTAATAACAATGTTGGTGGCAAATTTGGGCGCGTTGTGCGCTCCTTTCATCCCCCCCGGTTGAGTTACGGCCGGCACCTCTCCCCCCCTCATGCTCTCGGGCATGTACCAGGTACATGAAGCGCCGGGGGGGCAAGGTTCACCATGTCGTAGTCCGTAAAATTCACACCCTCTTCGGTAGGGAAAACGCCTCCGGTGAGTTGCCCGGCATAAAGTGCTGTACGGGGGGGAATATCCTGCAACTGCACACTTTTGGCTACAAAGCTATGCCCCCCCGTCGGGAGGAGAGTAGTGTAGCTAAAGGTTATCTTGGATACCATGCGCGTTACTGTGATGTTCTTAAGGGCCTCCCCCCCGGTATGCCCGTGTATTTGGCTGCCATGGGCAATGTTGTTCCATTGGAGGTAACCTCCAATTGGTCTGCATACTGACGCGAGGGTGTTTCCTCAAAATTGGCCAGCGTGTATTTGTTGAGTTGAAGATCACTAAAAAGTGACGAGTTATTGGTGTTTACCAAAAATAGATGGTTTGCTCGGTACTGTTGTGTAGCAGTGACGGACGGACGATGTAATCACTTCCCAAATCGGAGAAAAACTGCCTTAACACCAGTTTAGCTTCCGGGTTGGTGCCATCGAACTGCAATACCCACACGTTGCTTACGCGTTCTTCGTTATTTTCCGAAATATCGCCTGACGCGCGAGTTTGAAGTTCACGCTTGTCGCGAGTAAAGGTTACAGTCATGGCGTCATCCGTTTCCGGTACCTCACAAGCCGCAACGGCAGCCCCCCCGCGTGTGAAGTATTCCTCCACGGGCTTCACCTGCAGCTTGAAAGCTGCCTGCACGGTTGCATCCGTTTCATTACCGGAGACCGGCATTTCTTTACTACATGCCACAAAACCGGTAAGCAACAGGACAGCAAATAGCCATTGTTGAAAAAGAAACTTCATCATATATATTGTTTATTTTATCTTTTACTATTCATCCTGATTTTCAATTGTGTATTGTTAATTGAGAATTGCGTTATTCCGCATCGCCCACATCCGGATTATATCCACCCTCTGTCCACGGTACGGCCAGCGACCATCCGCTTCCAATATATTGCTCTGAAGAAGCTGTAATCCAGGGTGCTACTTTTAGTATTCCGCCGGATCCTGCTCCCACATCGGGAAAATCACAAGGACGGTCTATCCACCCGGCTACTTTGAGCGATATGCCACAGGTAGCGTTTTCGGCAGCATCTTCGGGAGTATAGCACCCTGCACTTTTCACTTCCGTTATATTGAATAAATAATGATGGTTGCGTAATATTTCACCATAAGAGACTTGTTGGGCACCCCCCCCTTCCGCCGGCCCATTTTTTATAAAGTCGATGCGATAATAGGTTTCTTGCTGCATTGCGTTGAAAAATCCTCCTACCACTATTACTGTTGTTGCTGTAGCCCAGCCGGGTTCCGTAACAGCTATGCCTTTGCTTTCCGGAGCATACATCCTGATGGGCAGGGTACTGCTTTCTATGACCGTGGGTATGGAAGCCATGTCTGGGTTAGGGGGGGTAAGGTTGGTTTTACCACCTGGAACTCCGAGATGTTTTCACTCATATTTTCCAATAAAGGGACTACCGACATGTCCCGACATCGAAACAGCCGTACAGAATTTAACCTAAACACCTGCTCTGTCAGAGCAGGGTCTTTTGTGATTTCCACTTTAGCCACAGCACGCATTAGCCGGATGTTTGCCATTATTGTTGGCTCCTCGTCTGTGGCAGGCGGTACACCTTGCTCACGTACCAGTTCACCCCCCCACATGGGGGAACGGGTTTTGCACTCCTGTGGCGTTCATTTCCGGCTGGAAAGGAGGAAGCGCGGCAATTACCTCTGAGTAAGTTTTACCCATTAACTCTTCCAGTTGAGAAGATTGCCATCCCGTATTGGCTAAAAAAAACAAACCGCAACGGACGTGAAGTAGAGAGTACCAGCACGTTGAACTTGTAATTGTTTGCCATACCGTCTACCGGTTGCAGGGTAGTTATGGGCTGTATTTGTACCAGTTTTTCGTTGCGGAAGAGCAACAGCAGCATTTCTTGTATCTGTGTTTCATCTCCTTCAACCTCACTTTGTGCTTTCGACCGTGTATTGGCAAGAGTAAATGTTACTGAAACCGGGGGTGTTGCCGTGAGCAGATATTTGTTGTTCATTGCTGCAGGAATACTCCAACAACACGAGCATCGCAACAATGAAAACAACCGGTGACAATAAATATTTGTTGAAAGAATTGTTTCTCATCTGTCTTATCTTATCATTATCGTCTTACCATTCTTTCCATTCCACCACCTCATCCCAGTCAGATACAACCATCCGCATCTCCACACCGGCTGTTTCCGAAGGGTTGTCTTGGTTCAAATTAATAAGTACGTTTATTCTTTCGTCGGCTCTTGGGGCAATGGGTTTATTTTCTATGTCGTGTGTAACGGCAGCCACCACTTGTTGCCCTTTGTAGAGCGACACAGTCTTAGCTCCTCCCAAAGAAGGCAAAGCTCGGAATGCGTCTTCAATTCCCATCATCACCCCTTTTTGGAACCACATGGCTTTTTTTACATAAATGCCGTTGCCTCCCAGTAGCAATATCTGATTTTCAAAATTAAGTTTGTCTTCCTTATCACTCAGTACAACCAAATACTGGCCGGGACTATCACCGGCAGGCATTCCCACAACGGCTACATGAATCTGTGCAACAGAGCGTTTTATCACCAATTCAGTCACAGGCGAATATTCGTCATCGGCACAAGACATTCTTTTTCTGCCATAAAATATATCTGCCGGGATAGATACAATATTGTCAGACAGCGCCAGGGGCTTTACTTTGTTTTGGCTCAATAACCAATTGGGATCGAAGTCAAACATCTTTACAGTATCGGATATGTTACTCCAAGCCACATACCTAAAGGCTTCGCCACTACGCAGCTTTACCTCAATATTTCTTCTGTCCCTGATATCTTGAACCGGCAAATATTGGTGGGATAAAATCTATTTTCGTCATCGAAAACAAATAACATAACATCCCCCCCGTTGCTCCGCTGGGGGTAATGTCGTCTCCGTACTTGTTGACTGCCTTTATTACCAATTGGGCCTGTTTGCCACAATGCGACAAATCGCTATTAATGCAACCGCTCAGCAAGGTAACGATGGCCACAACGAGTGTGTATGTACTGTTTTTGTTCATCTCAATGCGCTCCCGGCTTTGTTGTGTCATTAGAAGCCGTCCTGTAATGATTAGCGGGAAATTACCACGTCACGTCTTGTGTAGGAACCACCACCCAGTTTTCAGGAGTAACCGTTACGTCCAGTGAAGTGGGATCGCTGGGTACATTCGGGTCGGTGCTGCCGTCGCCCAAGCGTTTTAACGTTACATTCAACGTATATTGATGGTTGGCTTCAATGAATCTACCTGTAAGCGGATTAACATTGTCATATACATCATTTATGCGGAATACAAAGTATTGTTGATTTCCGTCGTACTTTCCTTTAATAACCAGCAAAGTGCAATTGCCGGTATCGTTGTTGTTGGGCATCACGTAAAAGTATTCCGTATTTTGACCTTCTACTGCCGAGCCTGTTAAGCGATAATCCACGTTGGGGCTAGCTGAGATTATGGTGCCGCATAAATAATTAAACAACGAGGGAGATACTTCGGGTAGCAAATGACTGGTAAAGCCGAGCATCGATTTGCTGCGAGCCTTTTGTACGGACACACCCAGCAATTGGAATTTTGTTTTGTCATAGCCTACATCGGGAGTAATGGTTACCGTACCCAGTTTCACTTTTGCTACCACGCGTTTCACGGTTACCCCTACTTTGTTTTCATCTCCGGCCGACAACGAAGCTGTGGCTTCACCGGTCATGGTTAATCCTACTGTCTGGTTCATGGACCCGTCAGCCGGGCCTTGAAATTGTGAAGACAATTCAAGATTTACTTTCGTACCATCGTTTAAATCGGCATAGCTGGTAACAGAGGCAAGTTGAGTTTTCAATGCCGATGAGGGGGTTGGCTATGACTACAATTTTTTTTGTTGCCTACCGTAAGATCGGTAATCTTGCCGGTAATGCCATGAATTTCGGCTTTTCTCTCAAGTACATCTGATGTAGCAGAAAAAATTAATACCGTCATGGAGGTTACCTTGTTTTCTTCTTCTTGGGTTACATCCGTGGAAGCTCTTGTCCCTGCCTCGGCCACCAGTGAAATGGACATCGCTGTTCTTTTTTTTGTCACCTCCGTTTCTTTATCGCAGGATGTGAAAAGCAGGCATAATGCCACAATACTTAATAATAATTTTTCATTTTTTTTCTTGCTATTTAATTATTAATTTTGAGTTGATTGGTTGTATAGTTGTTTCGTTGCCTTACAAGTCTCTTTTATCATCTTACCTTATTCTATAGGGAATGGCTTTTCGTTCGGTTTCTTCGCGTTCACGCTGCTTCTTGAGCGATAGCTGGCGTGCCACAATATCCAGATTGTGCCGTGCATCCGATATACCTCCGTTAAGCGCTTTGGTAAAAGCGGCCTGCGCACGTGCCCAATCACCCGTGAGCATATAATATACTCCCAAGTTGTTTTGTCTGGATGCCGACTCGGGGGGGTTCTATCCAACAGTGCTTTCGCTTCACCCAAACGCCCTTCCTGCAACGCCACTGCCGAGGCATTATTTATCGCTGCCGGATCTTGCGGAAACTGCTCAACTGCTTCTTGCATGGCCCGGTTGTATTCTTTTGATCCCCCCCGCCGATAGGTGTTGGCCACTGAGTATAATTCGAATACGCTCATTTGCTGCGGCTTGGTTTTCATAATCTCTTTGCCTTCTTCCACTGTAAACGGGCGTACCGTATAATCGATGCGGTAATACACACGGCGTAACTGTGGAAACATGTTTTCCAGCATATAATTATAGGTGCGTCCGCCGTTGAGATTCATCAATCTGGTTTCCCTTCCTTCGTACACGCCAATGTTACGAATGATATCCACCACCTGATATTTTTCGGGCATGTAACTTTTCTCTACTAACTCTATCAGTTTCTCCCAGTCTTCACCGTACCATTCCACACTATACAGACTGTATGGGAAACTGAATCGCGATTGTATCCAGTTGGCAAAGGAGCTGGCTCTTTTTTTGCGAGAGCATCATGTTGTGTTCATACGTGCCTTCGGGAGATGCATAACCGATGATGGAAATGCCGTCCATCACAATGTCTTTGTCTTCTTGTGCCCGCTTGAAAAAAATCTTGTACCTGATTAAGCTTTTTGGCATTGTCTTTATAATCGTAAAGTATGTCCCATTTGTTGACAATAAAATTAAGGTAGGCTTCGCCGTACTCCGATCGCGCTTTTTTTTCTTCTTTGCCAGGCTCCATAAAATGGAGGTATAGCGTGACATTTTCCTCTTGGGGGGGCGCTTCCCGTTGAGCAATATCGGGTTTTCCCTCTCCCAGTAGATTTTCAATCAGCAGATTATCAGCCAACACTTCTCTTTCGCCAGGACAACCGCAAAGGGCTTGGCGCACACGCAATGAGGAGGCATTCATCCATCCTTCGTAAGGCGTTGTTACGTCATAGTCAATTATTGCAGGATCTGTTTCGGGTTGTATAATGGTATATACGTCCTGCCCGCTGCTATGGGACACGTCGAATACTTGCTTTCTTTTTTTTCTATTCTGTGTCTTTTTCGGCCGTTAAGAACAATTTTCGGTAACGCTAAAGTATGCAACTCTTCATCGAAAAGTTCAGGAATAAGTTCCAGGGTAGTGGCACTATTCACCTTAATCTCTCGCGCATCTATCAATAAATGAATACGCAGCGTGTTATCCTTTTGAATAATTTCTTTTTCTTGAATATAAAGTTGTCCTTTGTTTTGTTGCGCTTTTGTCTGAAAAGGCAGCATACAAGAAATCAGAAAGGTAAATAGTGAAACTGGCAAGGATCTATTTTCATACTTATACGAGTTAGTGAATAAAATAAATAAGGGATACCGCCGCTTTGGAGGGGCCGTAATAATTACGGCTGTACGAGCCGAGCTTCTCACCGCAATCCCCCCCGCATTCGTACTTGTCGTATAGCATGCGGGCATACCCGGCTCCTATTGTTGCTTCGAGGTTCCATTTGTTATTCAGCATCCAACTGTATCCGTAGGATACGCCGGCACCGTACAAGCTTCCTTCAAAACGTGACCTGGTTATTTTAGGTACATCCACGTTGTACCCTGCATAAAACGTGTGTATGCCCCAAAAAGATCCTGCATAGCGGTGGCAGTACCATCGGCGTAACTCGGGTTGAACAAACCAGTGCTTCCAAAACAACTCCGGTTTAAGTTGAAATGGGTTGTAACCACCTTCAATACTCAACGAGAATTTTTCACCCAGCCCAAATTCAATCCCCATATTGGGTGAAGCCGTTACTAAGAATACCGTATTCGTTTTGATCCCGGTTTGCTGGGCGGTTAAAGCAGCAACAACCCCCATAAACAAGAGGATACATGCCATTTTTTTTCATCTCTAAATTTGTCGCTTTAGTTGTAGGAAAGAGACGAAAAATAATATACTGATTTGTAATAAGATAAAAGAGACAGCGTTTCAGAGGGAACAGATAGTTGAAATACACGATATGTCCGTCCTCTACCTGTTCAACTAAAATGCTTATATATATGAAGTTAAATTGTTTAAAGTTAACAAAAAAATCAAGTTGTACACGAAAATTTTGAAACCACACATTGCATAGTTTTTATGCGAAAAGGATGTGGAAAATGCGAAAGCCACGTAACAGAAAAATATAACCTGATGGAAAAACAAATGGTTTTGTGTCCAATTTCCACTACTTTTTCCTGTAAACTTCTACGGGATTCAGAAATGATGTTCATCAGTTTTTTTTGAGATGACAGATCCGTCGTATGGGCTCTTTATTAATTCGTTGAAAAATGTTCTCAACGAAAAACATCAAAAATGCTGTAAGCCGTATCTGCTGAATATAAAACCGGAACTGAATCAATTTCTCGAAATAATAAACCTTATTCATGATTCCAAAGGGTTGACGAATCCTGAAATACTAAACGAATGCTGAACTTAATATTCTATTTATATTCAGCTAATTATTCTCCAGAAGAGAATTCACTTTTTTTTCTCTCCATTGATATGTAGTGACTACAAGTTTAAAAACAAGGTGTTGCTTCATCATCTCAAAGCAAAAAAAATGTGCAAGAGCTGGCCAAGTTATGTGGGTATACGTATAATACGTTTAATCGCGAAATTTATGAACAGTTTGGCTCGAGCCCTACAAG
>JMBV01000530.1_pt1 | contig 11559 bp, 16 predicted proteins | sample 616531 | NCBI WGS metagenome assembly JMBV01 (sample SAMN02727904, study PRJNA239997) | anaerobic digester metagenome | biome: anaerobic digester; isolation source: mesophilic anaerobic digester inoculated with municipal waste water sludge... | place: Germany: Bielefeld University, CeBiTec ... | reverse complement strand
ACCATCTAATCCAAGATATTCAGCTAGTTTTGCAGTCCAGTTTGAGGATCTTTCTTTATCAGCTAAATATACATTTTCGTTAGTGATTATTACACCTACGAAATTAACTTCTTTGCCGTGAACGGCTAGTAAGTCGTGGATTACTGGGTTATTCATTTGATGATAAGTTGTATTCTTATCACAAGCGGATACACAGTTACCACTTACAATGGCACCATCCATAATTTCAGTTGGATACATTATAGTTGGTACTATTTGTTTAGCATCTACTCCATATACATAAGTATCGTGAAGTAAACCTTGTGTTTGAAGCATTTGAACATATCCTATTTTTGGTAGTTCAGGATATTTATTGATACCCTCTAAATATGTGTCAACTTCATATACTTCCACCTTATCAGGTGTTAAAGTTTTTGCTGCTTCTGCAAGATAAGCTGCTGCTTTAAATCCTGCAAATCTAACAGCTTTTTCATGATCGTGTTGTTTTAATCCATCTACAGGTTCACATATTAATACTAGATTGTTTGTCTTTGAGAATGGTGTATAATCTGCTCCAGGTCCTGTCATATCTACAATACCTTCTTGGAAACCTACTATTTTACCAGTTGTAACTACAGCACAACCTTTTAAAACATTAGTTTTCCCAGAACCTACAACATCTACCTTGGAAAGTATTCCTGGAAATACTCCTCCATTTCCTTCAACTTTAACTCTTGGTTCTACAACATCTTTAACGGGAGTAATTCTTACACTTTCTCCAGGTCTTGCAATATCTACATCTACTTCTTTAAGATGCTCATCTTCTTTAATTAAGGCAATTAACTCTTCCTTATTTACATAAAGCACCTCATTTTCAATTTTGGTTTCTTCACCAAATTGAACGTCGTTTATAAGCACATGGCCTAATTCCAGACGCATATTTTCACCTCCCCTTATTCTTAAAAGCTATCTATTTTAATTCTGGGCAAAGCCAGAATTAAAAACAAAATTATGCATACTTCTTAATCATTTCTTCTACTGCTGCTGCTGTAGCTTCGGATTCTGCTACTCTTTCTACTTGTTCTCCATCTTTGTATATGATTAGTGCTGGCAAGCCCATTACCTTTTGTCCTATAGCTACTCTTCTTGCCTTTGTAATATCTAGTGAACAGAATTTTACCTTATCACCATATTTTTCTTCTAATGCATGAACATGTGGCATTAAAGCCTTACATGGTTCACATGTTGGCCCCCAAAAATCTACTAAAATATAACCTTCTCCATTGATAACTTCTTCTTCGAAGTTTTTCTTGTCTAATTCTATCATTTTAGTCCCTCCTTAAATTTATTTAAAATTTTTACTCTCCAAAATTATCATTTATATATTTTTCAGCTTGAACAGCAGCAATAGCTCCATCTGCTGTAGCTGTAACTACCTGTCTTAGAGATTTAACTCTACAGTCTCCTGCAGCAAATATTCCATCTACATTGGTTTTCATATTATCATCTGTTGGTATATAGCCACCTTCCATTTCTATTTTACCATCAAATAATTTAGTAGCTGGTATAAAGCCTATAAATGGGAAGATACCAAAAGTACCATCATCTTCGTCTGCTACTATTTCTGTTAGTTCCCCCCCAGTTTTTACATTTTTAACTACCATGGATTCTACTATACCATCACCTTTTACTTCTTCTACTACACTGTCCCACATAAATGCCATTTTTTCATTAGCAAAGGCTTTTTCTTGTATAGATTTTGCAGCACGAAGTTCATCTCTTCTGTGAATGATAGTAACTTTTCTTGCAAATTTAGCAAGATACATTCCCTCTTCTACTGCAGTGTCTCCTCCACCTACTACAAAAACTTCTAAATCTTCAAAGAAGGCTGCGTCGCAAGTGGCACAATAGGAAACTCCTCTACCAGTTAATTCTTTCTCACCTGGGCATCCCATAAGTCTTGGGTTTGCACCAGTAGCTATTATTACTGTTTTAGCTTGATATTCTTCCTTTTCGCCTTTAAGTACCTTTATTTTGTCTTCAAAATTTACTTCTGTAATAGTATCTAATACCGTTTCTGCACCAAATTCCTTGGCTTGATCTTCCATTCTCTTGACTAAGGATGGTCCTGTAGCATTTTCCACTGAACCTGGGTAATTAGCTACTTCGTCTGTAGTAACTATTTGTCCTCCCGCTTGCTCCTTTTCAATGATTAGTGTGTTGAGTCTAGCACGGGATGCATATAATCCTGCTGCTAAACCTGCAGGGCCTGCGCCTATTATAATTACATCATAAATCATATTTTTTTTCCTCCCTTGAATTGATATTGTAGATGTAGTTCTATTTGAATTTTAAACTAGCTCTACTATAATAATAATAAACATTTGGAAATAATACAAGTTTCGTTTAAAATTTTACATGTTCCCTATTATAATTTACCCATATATTGTTTTTTTTAAAAGTGATTTCTTGTATTAAAATTTATTATTATTTATTTTTAGATACAAAAACAGAGTAGAAAGCTAAGCCTTCTACTCTGTTTTAAACCTGAGAGATTCCCCCCCACTAACGGATTGCTCCTTCGGTGCATATGCTTTTCAGAGTTTCGTCAAAATACGGTCCTTTTGCCTGAGATCATCATTATAAAAGGGCAAACTTTATAACTTACTCCTTCGGCGCCAAACGGTCTCTCCCGCATTTATCATCCGCAATATAAAATTGTGATATTTTTCACATTCCGGGTATATTATAATATATAAATTTAATAATGGCAATACCTTTTTAAAAACTTTTTTTTATTTATTTTTTTCTACTACATAAATAGCTATGTTAAAAGAGTGATCTGATATCCTTTCAAGATTACTTAATAAATCTAAAAATACCACTCCAGAACTAGGATTACACTGAAATTTATTTAATCTGTCTATATGATTAGTCCTATATTTTTCCTCTAGAGCATCTACTTCTTCTTCTAATTTTAATGCCTTTTTTTTGCTAAATTATAGTCATTTTTCTCAAGAGATTCTAGGGAAGTTTTGAATACTCTATGGGTTTTATCAAAGATATAATCAAATTCCATCATGGCATCAGGAGTAAATTCTAGCCTCTCCTCTATTGCTATTTGAGATAGCTCTGCAATATTGTCTGCATGGTCTCCTACTCTCTCTATATCGTTGACTACATTAAATAATATATTTACCTGCATATGTTGTTCATCAGTCAATGGCGCATTGGATAAATCCACTAGATACTCTATAATATCTTTTTCCAATCTATTTATAACTTTTTCTTGGGAAAATACCTCTGAAGTATATTTTCACTTTTAGTTTTGAAGGCCTTTGCAGATAAAATTAAATTGTTTTCCACTATGGTACCCATTCGTAATACTTCTTTTGTAGCTTGCCCAAGAGCAATAGACGGTGTCTCTATAATTCTTTGATCTAAATATTTTACCCCCCCTACTTCCATTTCTCCATCTTCACCAGGCACTAATTTTTCTGCTGCTTTTACCAATAGTCCAGCAAAGGGAATTTGTATTAATACATTTACAATATTAAATAATGTATGAGCATTGGCAATTTGTCTTTGAATACTGTTTGGAGAAATTTTCAAAACAACAGCCTCTACTGGTTTTCTAAGTATTGTCATAAAGACTATTGTACCTACTAAATTAAATAAAAAGTGAATTACCGCAGCTCTTTTCGCAGTTTTATTAGTTCCTATACTGGAAATTAAAGCTGTAGTTGTGGTTCCAATATTGTCTCCAAATAATAGGGGGAAGGCTATGTCTAAGGATATAAGTCCTTGAGATGCTAAGGCTTGTAATAGCCCAATGGAAGCCGAGCTTGATTGTAATATGGTAGTAAGACCCATTCCAACCAATACGCCTAAAAAAGGGTCCTTTAGGCCTATCATTATGCTGGCAAACCTTGGATTGCCGGCTAAAGGTTTTAAACCACCACTCATCATTTCCATTCCAATAAATAGTATACCAAAGCCTATTAGGATTTCTGCTGTGTTCTTGTATCTTTTTCTAGATGACATAAGCCATACAGCCACTCCTATTGTAACTGCTAATGGTGCATAAGCTACTAAATCAAAAGCTATTAATTGAGCAGTAACAGTGGTACCTATATTGGCTCCCATTATTACGCCTACAGCCTGATTTAAATCCATAATGCCTGCATTTACAAAACCAATAACCATAACTGTAGTGGCAGAACTAGATTGAATTACCATAGTAACTAGTGCCCCTACAATTACACCCATAATCCTATTATTAGTAAGTATTTCTATTAGTCTTTTTAATTTCTCACCTGCAGCTTTTTGTAAACCCATACCCATTAAATTCATACCATATAGAAATAATCCTAACCCACCTAATACCGGTATTGCAATATCCATTTTTCTCCTCCCATTTCTTATGTTTTTGACCTAATTATTTTAGGAACGGAAAATCTAATTGTCTTAAGGCCTCAAACAGTATAATATTTACTGAATTTGCTAAATTTAATGAACGTTTTAAATCCTCTCTCATGGGAATTTTAATAATGTTTTCTAAATTTCCATTTAAAATATCTTCTGGTAGTCCTTTAGTTTCCTTTCCAAATACAATAAAATCTTCTTCTGTAAATTTAATACTGGTGTAAAACTTTTCTCCCTTTGTACTTGCATAATAGAAATTCTTATTTGGATATTTTCCTATTAATTCATCAAAACTTTCATAATAATGTATTTCTACCAAATACCAATAGTCTAGACCAGCCCGTTTTAAATACTTGTCTTCTACGGAAAACCTAGAGGCTTTACTAAATGTAGAGTAGTATTGGTTAAGGCGCAGCTCCTTGCAATATTCCCAGTGTTTTGTGGAATTTCTGGTTCTACTAATACTATGTTCATCTTCGCCCTTCTTTCTAGGAATTTAAAATATATTTTTCTATGGCCTTCGCCACTCCATCTTCATCATTGGTATGGGTTACGGTGTGAGAATATTTTTTTAATTGCATCATCTCCATTTTCCATTGCCACAGCTAAGCCTGCTATTTTAGCATAGAAATATCATTTTCATTATCTCCTATGGCCATGATTTGAGACTTGCCTATATTCAGTTTGTTGCCTAAGTATTCTAAACTGCTACCCTTAGAAACTCCTTCATTCATAATCTCTAAATTATTATACCAAGAACTAGATACTTGAATACCATCTAAATTGTTTATTTCTCCTCTAAATTTAGATAATTTGTCTAAATCATCTTCTATAAAAACAAATTTATATATATTAGTTTTTTTCTTCCTCTAGGGTTTCTAGTACATTTTCTAAAATTTCTACTTCTATCCCCCCCTGTTCCCTTAAAGCATCTGGAAAAGAGGGATAGTATTGTTCAATTCCTTCACTAACCTCTGAAGTATAAAAGGTGTTTTATCGTAAAATGATAATGTATCTTGTATTTATCAGCTAGTTTTACTATTTCTTTACTACTTTCTAAATTCATTTTATTTTCATAAATAATATTTTCCACCCCCCCACCATTACTAATAATTGCTCCATTACAGGCTATTATAGGATTGTCTAAATTCATAGATTTCCCATAATAAAAGGCAGAAGGTAGTATTCGTCCCGTAGTTAAAACTACATAAATACCTTTTTCCATGGCTTTGTATAATGCCTCCCTATTTCTTTTAGACACTTGATTCTCACTATTTAATAGGGTACCATCCATATCTATTGCTATTAATTTATATTTCATTTCTTACCTCCTTCTCTGTTTCCAAAGATAATATATCATATAAATTTAAATAGTCAATATGAGAAAATTTCAGAAAACCTTTGCATAAAAAAAACAACTTGTAAAAACAAGTTGTTTTCTAATCTTTTCTAATCTTGTCTAGTAAGTGTCCACTGTTCCCTTGCTAGATTTGCCAAAGCTCTATTGAATTTTAAATCCGGGTCTGAAATCACTACATTAAACCATTTCAAAGCTTCTTCTTTATTTTCTAATCTTCTATTTAATTCTCCTATTAAATACGCGAGTTTCAATTGATCCATATTAGTATTTATAAGGTTTTCATTGTAATAAGAAAACTCATAAAGTTCTTTAGCTAATTCTAAAAATCTATATTCTTCCTCTTCTTCTTTAATTCTATAAAGCCAGGCAATATTTAGACAGAGGGAAGCCAGCTCTAATTTTTTTATAATCCAATAATTCCCCCCCTATATATAGGGCTAGCTTTTGGCTTTCTATTCCATTATCTATATCTCTAATATCACCATAGGATCTTTGGCACCATTTAGAACTTATTTCTTCTAAAATAATCTGCCTATTCTCATCTGAAATTTTTTTTGAATTTCTCTTCCATAGCAGAGTAGCCACAATTAGGGCAAACAAAAATACTATAAATTAAAGGATTTACCTCTTCATAATGAGATAAAAAAATCTGCATCCCTCTCAATTAATTTTAACTTTGAAAATCTAATTTTTTTTAGTAGCAAATTCATTATTACAAACGGGACAATTTATCTTTTTGTCATATAGCAAGTTTATTTCAGTCATTTAATCCCTCCAATTAATTATCTCCATCTTCTACATTTTCAATTTCTTCAACAGTTTCATTATATCCTTCCCCCCCTACTAAAAGTACATAATCCCTTGGTTTATAGAAGTCCTTTGTAATTAAAGTTTTCTCTACTACTTTTCCATTTTTAATTATAGATTTATAGGTATTTACCTTATAGCCAGCCCTACCCTCTTGAACTACCTTTTTAGTCCCAGGGTCAAGACTCTTATCTACCACTATTTCTTCCTTTGGAGGTATTGTCTCTATGGTTTCAGATTCCAAACTCACACTATAATTTTTAGCATTTTATCTCCATAAATATATATATGAACCCTATCACCTATTATTTTAGAATCTATATATATAGGGAAGTCAAAATCATTTCTAAACTTTAAATCTAAAACCCCCCCATAGGCTACAGCTGCATCCTGCCCAATGGTACATATTTAATAGGTATAGAATGGTGGGATCTTTGTACTATGGTTAAATCTGCTCTTACTAATGCATTGTAGAGAGTAGTTGAAGTTTGGCATACTCCCCCTCCCGTATCTGGTACAAATTCTCCCTTAATTATTACATTGGCCTCCTGATAACCAGCTCCCTTAGATCTAGGACCTGTCAAATCATTAAAGGATACTGTCTCGCCTGGCATTATAATGCCCTTACTTAAAGCTTTTGAAGATAATCTTATATTTTCTATCCTTTCTTTAGAGCTACCTTTAAAAGAGGTGGAAAACTCTCCAATTATTCCATTTACCCTAGATAATTCTGCCTTGGTTCTATTGGGCATTATTTTTTTCTATAGGTATTTCAATTGGTTTCAATTCTTCTATATTCTTATTGATTAGTTCTATTAATTCTTCCTCATTTACTTTCTTTCCTACTACATCCTCAGTAACAGATATATTCCCATTGTTAAAACTAAATTCTGCATCTACCATATCCAAATTTATTTCCTCTGCTATATTCTTAACTATTGGGTTTATTTTGCTTCTATCATAATCTGTCTCTAATGAAATAGCTGTCCCAGTTTTTTTTAATGGAAATTATTTCCTTAATTCTATTTATTATATTTCCTTCTCTACCTATGGCATAGGCCTCTTCTATTGCCTTATCATAGTCGAAGTAATAGCCTAATTCCCTTAAATTAATATTGTATTCCTTATTATCTCCATAAATCCTCATGTTTCTTTCATCTAATCTATCCTCATTTTTTTGTCGAATAATGTTCAAGGCTTCTTCTCTAGTCATTAAACTAATGTCTACACCATCTACCATTATCCCTTCATAAAAAAAGATCAGTATTTAATACAGTATAATAGCCATAAATACCTAAACCAACTATACCTACAATTAAAATAATAATAAAAAAAATATTATAATAGAAGCTTTTTTTTCCCTTTCATTCTAGACCTCCACAATGGAATTTATATTTTATGTATTACTCCCAATATATTTTGATTTCGTCTCCATCTCTTAGTTCTGCTAAATATTCTGCATCTTCTCCATTTATCTTTAATACAAGTTTCCCCTTAAGGCTGGTCAAATCAAAATCTATATAATCGAATATATCTACGAAAACAAATTTATCCTTATGATATTCTATGCTTTTCATATCTCCATTTATAATTAAGTTTATATTTTTTTTAGCTTTTATAGATACTTCATCTCCCTGATTTAATTCTACATCATTTTCAATTTTCCTTCTATTGATTAAAATATCTTCAAAACCAATATCTAAATTTAAATAATTTAGTAATTCCAATAAACTTCTTATTTCTTCTACTTCTATACTATCTTCTTCCATAATCTTTGGATTACCATATACTTTTTTTTACCATTTACTTTTACATTTATAATTAAATTTATTTCTTCCTCATTAAATTTTATATTTTTTTTCTCTATTAATGCAATCAAAAAGTTTGGGTTCAGCTTTTTTTCCCAATAATACCTTCTGTAATATTTACTACATCTCCGTCTTTTAGCGGGGGGGTATTTAAGTCCCCCCCAATCTGTTCATTTATATAAATTTTGGCTACTTCACCACTACTTCCCATTATGGATTTTTTTCTCACCATTTAAATAGTAGACAAAATTTTCTCCCGATTTAGGCATTAATTTCCTAGGATTATAGCCTGTCAATACTAGTAAATCTGAAACCTTTGCCATTTCTGTATTAAATAATCTAATATCCTCTCCATTAAATTCTATTTCTAAGAAATTTTTATACTGTTCACTTGCTCCTTCAATGGCAATTCCAATAGGGGTAATTATATCTGGTCCCTTTAGTTCTTCATCTATGCCCTGAACATTTTCAATAAAACTAGTATCTCTAATAGATACCCTTTCCTTTGGTAGGCCTATATTATCAGCTAAAATTTCTTTAAGGCCTGGCATTTGGCTACTTCCTCCAATTAAAAATATTGCCGCAGGAGGTTTCCCATTATACTCTAGTATTTTTTTTCTACAATTTCTAGGGATATTTTAACTAGAACTTCATTGATATCTTCCACTATTTCTTTTGTACTTAATTTATACTCCATACCAACTACATTGGTAAATTCCTGATATTCTTCTTTAGAAAGATTGATCTTTAAAGCTTCTCCTTGGTTAAAATCCAGCAAATATTTTTTTACACAAGGCCTCAGTGATTTCATCTCCAGCAATGGAGGTCATACCATAGGCCATTATATTGCCATCAATTGTAATGGCAATATCTGATGTGCCTGCTCCAATATCTACTAAAGCTAGATTCAATAGTCTTAATTCTTCTTTAATAGCCACATTAATGGCTGCAATAGGTTCTAATGTAATATGTCCTACTTCTAAACCTGATTTAGATATTACTGAATATAGGCCTTCTATGACTATTTGTGGCAAAAAGGTAGCTAATAGATTGACACCTATTTTATTTCCTTTATGGCCTTCTAAACTATTCATTATATTGTCTTCTAAATAATATTCCATTACAGAATAGCCTATACTATAGTATTTTAATTTATTTCCATTTTCCCCATTGATTTTTTTCTTGGGCTTTTTGTACTGCTTCTAATTCCAAGATTTCTATGGTTTTTCTATCTATTTCTGAACTAGAATCTATATCCTTATCTATTCTTATTTTACAGGTTTTTAGACTTCTACCAGCTGCAGCAATAGAAACTCTTTTAAGGCTTGTCCCGATTTTAGATTCTAATTCACCTTTTATTTCTTCTACTATTTTAACTACTTCTTCAATATTGTGGATTTGCCCATCATACATATTCCTTCTACCATGTTTTCTTTTAGAATAAGCCAGTATATTAAATTTCCCATCTTCTGTGTACTCTCCTACTATACCTATAATATTTCTAGTTCCTATGTCTAAGGAAAATATTAAATCTTTTTCTAAAATCATCTTAACAACCCCTCTAATCCCTTTTTACAATTTCCCTATAATACACACAATAATTATTTACTGGGCATTCCTCACAAAGTGGTTTCCTAGCCTTACATATTCTTCTACCGTGAAAAATTAAGAGATGATGGGCCTTTGACCACATATTTTTATCTATATTATCCATTAAATCTTTTCCGTATCTAGTACATTTTTACTATTGGCCAAACCAATTCTATTAGATACTCTAAAAACATGAGTATCCACAGCTATGGCAGGTACATTAAAGGCATTACTAAGTACCACATTAGCAGTTTTCCTTCCCACTCCTGGCAAAGTTATCAGTTCATCCATTGTGCCTGGTACTTCTCCATTAAATTCATCTAGTATTATTCTAGAAGTAGCTAGGATGTTTTTGCTTTTTACCTTATAAAATCCACAAGAACGAATCTTTTCTCCTAATTCTTCCCCCGTCAATTGGATAAAGTCCTCTGGGGGGGTATTGTATTCTTTAAATAATTCCCTGGTAATTTTATTCACCCTCACATCTGTACACTGGGCAGAAAGTATAGTCGCTATTAACAGTTCAAAGGTAGTAGAATGTTCTAATTCTACTGTAGCATCTGGATAGGTTTCAAGTAAAATTTCAATTACCTGGTCTATCTCTTCTTTGGGTAATGTTTTCATCTTATCACCTACAATATCTCTATATTATGGCTTATTATTTCTACCCTATTATCCCCATCTATAAACCTTAATACCTTAGAAATAATTTCATTGGCATGATTACTATCATTTGTTACACAAGAGAAACCAATAATAGCTATTTGCCAACTATCATTTTCTCCAATTTCTGCTATAGATACATTAAATCTAGATTGAAGCCTTCCTATTATGCTTTTTACGACATGTCGCTTGTCCTTTAGGGAATTGGCTTCATAGATTTTTAATTTTACCATACATGTTCCAACTATCATAATATCACCTAATAATACTATCTTAATCTAATTTATATAATAAGAAAAGGGGGGACGTTTGCCCCTTTTTCTATAATATATTCATTTCTTTTCCTACTACCTCAAAGGCCTCCACTGCCCTGTCTAATTGTTCCTTAGTATGAGCTGCTGTTACCATACATCTTACTCTACCTGTTCCCTTTGGTACTGTTGGGAATACTATACCAGATACAAACACACCTTTTTCTAATAGTTTTCTACTGAATTCCATAGTTTTGGCTTCATCTCCAATTATAACTGGGGGGGTAATTGGAGTTTCACTATGGCCTGTGTCAAATCCAAGGGTGCCTAATTTCTCTTTGAAATAGTTGGCATTATCCCATAGTCTATCGGTATATTCTGTAGATTCCATTAACATTTTAATAGCTTCAATTATGGCACCTGCTGCTGCTGGTGGCAATGTGGTACTGAACAATACTGGTCTTGCTCTGTGATTTAGCCATTCATACATAGTATTGGAGCCTGCTACATATCCCCCAACTACTCCTATGGCTTTAGAAAGTGTACCTATGGAAAAGTCTACTCTACCATGTAAATTGAAATGGTCTACTGTTCCCCCCCTACCAGATTCACCTAATACTCCTGAACCGTGGGCATCATCTACATAAGTCATTGCTTCATACTTTTCAGCTAATTC
>JMBV01000529.1_pt1 | contig 11590 bp, 20 predicted proteins | sample 616531 | NCBI WGS metagenome assembly JMBV01 (sample SAMN02727904, study PRJNA239997) | anaerobic digester metagenome | biome: anaerobic digester; isolation source: mesophilic anaerobic digester inoculated with municipal waste water sludge... | place: Germany: Bielefeld University, CeBiTec ... | reverse complement strand
TATTATCGAAAAACCGGAAGATATCCTCAACTACAACAGGTGAAGGATTCTGGCAGGAAAATATTTTTCATTACCCGATGCGGAGCATCCGCCTGAGTGTGTCATATCGCTTCGGTGAGCTGAAAGCATCTATGAAAAAGGTACAAAGGACTATCTCTAACGAAGATCTAATGCAAGGTGAAGGATCGCAGCAAAATACAACTACACCTCCTGCAGGGGAAACTAAACAATAGTAGAGAGACGATTACAATATCTTTGATCTTTTGCGCATAATCATTATAGAAACTAAACAATAACAGAAAGGCTTTTACCTACGGATAAAATGAGAATAGATGTAATAACAGTGCTTCCAGAGATTATCGAAGGTGCGTTTTATACGAGCATACTGAAGCGGGCACAGGAGAAGGGGCTTGTAGAGATAGGCCTTCATAACCTACGTGATTACAGCCTCGACAGGCATAGACGGGTAGATGATTACCCTTTTGGCGGGGGGGAAGCAGGAATGGTGTTGCAGATTGAACCGATTGACAGAGCTATCTCTTATTTGAAATCGCAGCGCCGGTATGATGAGGTGATTTTCACCTCTCCAGATGGGGAACAGTTCACTCAGGCTACTGCCAACGAGCTATCTCTTAAACAAAATATTATTATATTGTGTGGCCACTACAAAGGTGTTGATTACCGTGTAAGAGAACATCTTATCACTCGGGAGATCTCCATCGGCGATTTTGTGCTTACAGGCGGAGAGCTTGTGGCTGCAATGATTGCAGACGCTATTGTGCGAGTTATTCCAGGGGGGGCTATAGGCGATGAACAGTCTGCACTTTCCGATACGTTTCAGGATGGACTGCTGGCACCGCCAGTTTATACCCGTCCCGCCGAATACAAAGGGTGGAAAGTACCCGATATACTGTTGTCGGGGCATGAACGAAAAATACAGGAGTGGCGACTGGAGCAGTCTATTGAAAGAACAAAACGGCTAAGGCCCGATTTAACAGAATAACAGGTTGCCTTTGCGGAAATTTGTATATTTTTGTGAAATAACGAATCGTGCATAAGTAGTATATAAGTTTATTCTGCACAACTGGATTGTTATTGTAAGTTTTGAATTGAAAAATTATAGATTAATCATATGAAGGGAATTGTTTTAGCCGGAGGCTCAGGAACGCGGCTGTATCCTATCACTAAAGGTATATCAAAGCAGCTACTCCCCCCCATTTTTGATAAACCAATGGTATATTATCCAATTTCCGCTTTAATGCTTGCAGGGATAAGAGATATTCTTATTATCTCCACACCAGCAGATCTGCCTGGTTTTCAGCGTTTACTTGGTGATGGGTCCGACTATGGCGTGAGTTTCAGTTATGCAGTACAACCTTCTCCCGACGGTTTGGCGCAAGCGTTCATTATTGGTGAAGAGTTTATTGGTAACGATGCTGTCTGCCTTGTCCTGGGCGACAATATTTTCTATGGAAACGGGTTTCCTGCACTATTAAGGGAAGCTCTGGAAAGTGCGGAAGAAAATATGCTGGCTACAGTGTTCGGATATTACGTGAATAATCCAGAGAGGTATGGTGTTGCTGAATTCGATGACGCCGGACGGGTGATCAGTATAGAAGAGAAGCCTGTAAACCCGAGATCGAACTGGGCTGTAACAGGACTCTATTTCTACCCTAACAGTGTTGTGGAGATCGCGAAGCAAATAAGGCCCTCTGCACGTGGTGAGTTAGAGATTACTTCAATTAACCAGGCTTTTTAAAAGAGAAACAGCTCCAGGTAAAACTGTTTGGCAGGGGGTTTGCATGGCTCGATACCGGTACGCACGACTCACTTTCGGAAGCATCTACCTTTATAGAAGTGCTGGAGAAACGGCAGGGACTCAAAATCTCCTGTCTTGAAGAGATAGCATGGCGTAACGGCTGGATCTCTGATGATGATCTGAAGAGGATCGGAGAGTCGATGAAGAATAATCCTTACGGACAATATCTTCTTAAGCTGATGGACTGAAATTTTATATGTGATATGAATATTATTGAAACCGATATTAAGGGAGTTGTGATAATTGAACCTAAAGTGTTTGTTGATAAACGTGGATACTTTTTTTGAATCATTTTCCCATAGGCTGTTCGAAGAGAAGGTGAGCAGGACTCTTTTTGTACAGGATAACGAGAGTAAATCATGTTATGGAGTGTTGCGGGGGGGTCTGCATTTTCAAAAGCCCCCCCCTTTTGAGCAGGCTAAGCTGGTGCGTGTTGTAAAAGGCTGCGTCCTTGATGTGGCGGTAGATATTAGAAAAGACTCCCCCCCAACATTCGGGAAATATGTTTCAACAGAATTGTCAGATGAAACAAACAACAGCTTTTATTCCCCCCCGCGGATTCGCGCACGGATATTCTGTACTGAGTGAGGAAGCCATCTTTCAGTATAAATGTGACAATTACTATGCGCCTGGTTATGAAGGGGCTATAATCTGGAATGATCCGCAGCTGAATATCGATTGGGGCTGCCGTTTAACGATATCATTCTGTCGGAAAAAGATAAGAAAAATCCCTGTTTATCCAGTTTGTAAAAATCCGGCAATTCTGCTTTCATGTTCTGATAAATGTCTGTTAATCAAAGTAAAATAGTTGTTATGAAAAAATGTCCTTATTACCGGAGGAGCCGGTTTTATAGGCTCACATGTTGTACGGCTGTTCGTGAACAGTTATCCGGAATATCATATCATAAATCTTGATAAACTTACCTATGCGGGGAATCTGGCTAACCTGAAGGATGTAGAGGATAAGCCTAACTACACTTTTGTGAAAGCCGATATCTGCGATTTTGATAAGATAAAAGAGGTTTTCAAAACATTCAAGATCGATAATGTCATTCACCTTGCTGCCGAAAGTCATGTGGACCGATCAATTACAGATCCATTTTCTTTTGCCGAAACCAATGTCATGGGCACCCTTAACCTGTTACAGGCTGCAAGGGAGTGCTGGAAGGATAACTTCGAGAATAAACTCTTCTATCATGTCTCCACAGATGAAGTTTATGGAGCATTGGAATTTGATAATACACTATTTACTGAAGAGACACGTTACGATCCCCCCCATAGTCCATACTCCGCTTCCAAGGCATCTTCCGATCATTTTGTCAGAGCTTATCACGATACCTACGGCCTTCCGGTTGTTATTACCAACTGCTCAAATAATTACGGGCCTTACCAGTTCCCGGAGAAGCTGATTCCGCTTTTCATCAATAATATTCGCCGGAATAAGCCGTTGCCTGTTTATGGAGAAGGAGTAAATGTACGCGACTGGCTTTATGTTGAGGACCATGCCCGAGCTATATGCCTGGTCTTTCATAATGGGCGAAAAGGCGATACATACAATATAGGTGGCTTTAACGAATGGAAAAATATCGATCTGATTCGCCTTCTTGTTAAAACTACAGACCGTTTACTCGGAAGGGAAGAGGGTGTGTCGGAGAAACTAATCACCTATGTAGCCGACCGGGCCGGACATGATTTACGTTACGCCATCGATGCATCGAAGATAAAGGATGAACTTGGATGGCAACCCTCCCTCCAGTTTGAAGAGGGGGATTGAAAAGACCGTCCGGTGGTACATCGATCATCAGGATTGGCTGGATAGCGTTACCAGTGGTGAGTATCAAAATTATTACCGGGAGATGTATAAAATGTAATTGTTGTTTTCGGAAACATTACATGTTTTTTTTAATCTGTCTCTTCGAACCTGGCTGTGAAGAAGCGTAACTGTTTCGGCTCATACACGAAACGAAGTCCTTTTATGGACTCCCTTCTTTTATACAGTGAAATAACTGCTTCGGCAACCAGATCCATGTGACGGTATGTATAAACACGGCGTGGAATGGTTAGTCTCACCGTCTCCAGTTTAGGCCGGTGATGATCCCCTGTGTATTTGTTTCGTCCCGCTGAAACTATACCACGCTCCATACTTCTCACTCCCGATTCAAGATAAAGATTTGCTGCCAGGCTTTGGGCTGGAAACGGTCCTGCTGTAGGTGCGGGCAAAATCGCCTGGCATCCAGAAATATAGCATGGCCGCCGGTGGGTTCTATAATGGGTATTCCCGCTTTAAGAAGAAGGTCGCCAAGATAACGCACCTGCTTCACACGGTGTTCTATATATTCAAATTGAAGAGACTCCTTCAACCCTATTGCCATAGCCTCCATATCACGGCCAGCCATGCCACCGTACGACGGCATACCTTCATAAGCTACCACCAGCTCCTTAGCCTCTGCAAAAAGATCATCGTCATTCATGCATAAAAATCCGCCGATATTTACCAGGCAATCCTTCTTTCCGCTCATAGTGCATCCGTCAGCATAGCTGAACATTTCATGTACAATCTCCCGGATGGTTTTGCCAGTGTAACCCTCCTCCTGCTCCTTAATGAAATAGGCGTTCTCAACACACCGGGTGGCATCATAAAATACCCTGATGCCATGTCTGCGTGTCAGTTCGCGTACCTCCTTCATGTTTTCATTGAGACTGGCTGTCCGCCGGCAAGGTTTACAGTGACGGCAAGACACACATAGGCGATGTTTTCTGCCCCTTTTCATCAATCAGCTTCTGCAGCTTATTCAGGTCGATATCTCCTTTGAAAGGGATATTCATCCATGCTTCGTGAGCTTCATCCCGGATAATATCCACAAAGATGCCACCGTTTCTTTCCTGATGATAGCGTGTGGTAGTGAAATACATGTTCCCTGGAACATATTGCCCCTGTTTAATGGCAATCTGTGAAAGCAGGTTTTCGGCACCCCTTCCCTGATGTGTGGGGGGGACAATATGTTTAAAGCCGAATATATCCTGTACAGTTTCTTCAAGATGCCTGAAGTTGATGCTGCCGGCATACGACTCATCGCCAATCATCATTCCTGCCCATTGGCGGTCGCTCATCGCGTTGGTCCCGCTGTCAGTCAACAGGTCAATATAAACATCGTCACTTTTAATCAGGAATGTGTTATATCCTGCTTCTTTAATTACTTTTTCACGTTCTTCGCGAGAGATCATCTTTACGGTTTCTACCGATTTGATGCGGAAAGGTTCCGCCGGGTATTTGTTTAGGCTCATAGCAATATCATTTTGATGGTTTTCCCTTTACAAATGTATATAAAATTTATGTTTCCTCATAGAAATTGAGAGATATTTTTATGCTTATGAATTTTTTTTCCCAATTTTCGTTTTCTTATCACATTGGTTAGTGAAAATGCACTGTTTTTTTGGCTTAATCTTCTTACATTTGCATTCTGTTTTAAAAATAAATTTACAGTTTGAATGAATCAAGATACACAAATCTTTGAGATTATCGCAAAAGAGAGGGATCGGCAGCTGAAGGGTATTGAGCTGATTGCTTCTGAGAATTTTGTAAGTGAACAGGTAATGCAGGCTATGGGGGGGTCTGTGCTGACTAATAAATATGCCGAAGGCTATCCTGGCAGACGTTATTACGGAGGTTGTGAGGTGGTTGATATGAGCGAACAGCTCGCCATCGACAGGTTAAAGGAATTGTTCGGAGCAGAGTGGGTAAACGTGCAACCGCACTCCGGAGCACAAGCCAATGCAGCAGTGTTTCTTGCATGCCTTAAGGCTGGAGATAAGTTCCTTGGATTGAATCTTTCGCACGGAGGCCATCTTTCACACGGTTCTCCGGTAAATTTTTCCGGTATAATGTTTCAGCCATTGGAATATAATGTGCATGAGGATGATCAACGGGTAGATTATGATCAGCTTGATGAGGTTGCCCGCAGAGAGAGGCCTAAACTGATAATTGGCGGTGCTTCTGCCTATTCCCGTGAGTGGGACTATGCACGTATCCGCAGGGTAGCCGATGAGATAGGAGCTATTTTTATGGTTGATATGGCGCATCCTGCAGGATTGATCGCCGCCGGATTGCTTGAGAATCCACTTAAATATGCGCATATTGTTACATCTACTACCCATAAAACGTTGCGAGGCCCTAGGGGGGGAGGTATCATTTTGATGGGTAAAGATTTTGAAAATCCGTGGGGGCTGACAACACCGAAAGGAGAAGTGAAAATGATGTCGGCGGTGCTCGATTCAGCAGTATTCCCGGGAATGCAGGGAGGGCCGCTGGAGCATGTGATAGCCTCTAAGGCAGTATCCTTTTATGAAGCTCTGCAGCCTGACTACAAAACCTATCAGGTACAGGTGAGGAAAAATGCAGCTGTGATGGCACAGGCCTTTATTGATAAAGGCTATAAAGTTGTTTCCGGAGGCACTGACAATCATATTGTTCTAGTAGATTTACGCACCAAATTCCCTGCCTTGACTGGCAAAGTGGGCGAAAAAGTACTTGTAGAAGCCGATATCACGGCCAATAAAAATATGGTACCTTTTGATAGCCGCTCTCCATTTCAAACATCGGGCCTGCGATTCGGCACGCCTGCTATCACCACTCGTGGAGCCAAGGAGAAGCTTATGGGCGAAATTGTGGAATTTATAGATACGGTGCTTTCTAATCCCGATGATGATAAAATAATTTCATCAGTCCGGGGAAAGGTGAATGCAACCATGAAGCAATATCCGCTTTTCGCGTGGTAAGCAACTGCTTTCACCCATGGATATCCCGTGATTAGGGTTACGGGGGGGATGTGTTTGATTTATGTAATGAGGAATGGTTGACCTGTTCCTCATTTTTTTTATATTTTGCACAAGACTCGCTATCCGGAACGAGTGCCAAGTATTGTATAATGAATATACTTCAGACAGACATAAAGTTTATTCCCGGCGTGGGACCCAAAAGAGCGAGATCCTCAACAAGGAGATCGATGTGTTCACGCTTGGTGATCTTCTGCGTTGGTACCCTTACCGGTATGTGGACAGATCACGCATATATTATGTGCACGAGATCGATAACTCTGTGGCATTCATCCAGTTGAAAGGGCGTATCACTGCGTTTGAGACCTTTGGCGAAGGAAGAAGAAGGCGTTTAGTAGCACATTTTACCGATGGAACCGGTTTTGTTGATTTGGTATGGTTTCAGGGAATTCGCTTTATTGAAAGCAAATATAAGCTGAACACCGAGTATATTGTCTTTGGAAAGCCAAGCCTTTTCAACGGAAGGTGGAATATCGCCCATCCTGATATAGACCCTTTCATGGACGATTCTGCCCGCCCCGAGGGCTGATGGCGATGTATAACACCACGGAGAAGATGAAAACCATTATCTTAACTCTAAGGCAATGCAAAAGATAATAGGCAGTGCTTTCGGTATGATCAGGGAGAGGCTGCCAGAATCACTTTCATCTGATGTTGTGAGGACAGCAAAGCTGATGGCGTTTCATGATGCGGTTGAGAATATTCATTTTCCAAAAACGGAGGCACTCCTTCGTGATGCTGAATTTCGCCTCAAGTTTGAGGAACTCTTCTATATACAGCTCAGTATTGTGCGGTATGCCTCCGACAGGAAAATGAAACTTAACGGTTTTGTCTTCCGTAAAGTGGGAAACCATCTCAATTCATTCTATAAGTATAAGCTCCCGTTCCCGTTGACAGGTGCACAGAAGCGTGTGATTAAAGAGATCAGGAAAGACACGGCTTCAGGGAAGCAGATGAACCGCTTGTTACAGGGAGATGTGGGAAGCGGCAAAACACTGGTGGCTATTATGTGTATGCTGATAGCCCTGGATAACGGGTTTCAATCATGCCTGATGGCGCCTACCGAGATTCTTGCATCACAACACTTCGAGACTTTTACGAAAATGCTTTCAGGAATGAAGGTGAAGGTGGCTCTTCTTACAGGTTCTACTAAGAAAAAAAGAGCGCGAGGTGATGCATAAAGAACTGCAATCGGGAGTGATTGATATACTAATTGGCACACATGCTCTTATTGAGGATGTGGTTCAGTTCAGTAAACTGGGATTTGTGGTGATTGATGAGCAGCATCGCTTTGGTGTGGCGCAGCGTGCAAAATTGTGGACCAAAAGCTGCAGGCCCCCCCGCATGTGCTGGTAATGACTGCCACTCCTATCCCCCCCGTACGCTGGCTATGACGGTGTATGGCGATCTTGATGTTTCGGTTATAGACGAGCTGCCGCCTGGCAGAAAGCCTGTACATACATTGCACCGTTACGATAATAAACGTGGCGCTCTTTATCAGTTTATCCGTGATCAGATAAATGAAGGCCGCAGGCATATATCGTTTATCCGTTGATTGAAGAGAGTGAAAAACTCGATCTGAAAAATCTGGAAGAGGGATATCTGCACGTAAAAGAGATATTTCCAGAATTTTGCGTCTGTAAGATGCATGGACGAATGAAGCCCGCCGAGAAAGATGAGGTTATGCAGCAGTTCGTGAGCAACGATGCGCAGATTATGGTTTCCACCACTGTTATCGAGGTAGGGGGGGTTAATGTGCCAAACGCGAGTGTGATGGTGATTGAGAGTGCACAGCGTTTTGGACTCTCACAGCTTCATCAGCTACGGGCGAGGGTAGGGCTGGGGGGGCTGATCAGTCTTACTGCATACTGATTACGCCCTACGAACTCTCTGCTGATACTCGCCGTCGGATGGAGATCATGACCGAAAGTAACGACGGTTTTGTGATAGCTGAGGCTGACCTGAAGCTTCGCGGCCCGGGCGACCTGGAGGGGGGGACGCAGCAGAGCGGCATCCCTTTTAACCTGCGCATTGCGGACCTGGTACGCGACAACGCCATCCTCTATAATGCCCGCGAGATTGCGGAGCGGGTGATTGAAAAAGATCCGGCGCTGGAGCAGCCGGAGCACCAGGTGCTGAAGCAGCAGCTCAGCCGCCTTGGCGGTAACCGGTACGACTGGAGCCGGATCAGCTGAGAAAATCCTATTCGGCGGTTGTGATCACCAATTCCCGGCCTTTTTTTGAGTTGATCATGCGTGACAAACCACCCGTTTATTACATCACCATCATATCTGATTTGTCTGATCTTCTTTCCATTTCCTTCTTTCAGGATGGTGAAAGTGGTATTGTCACCCAGGGTGAATGTCACCTTGTCGAAAAGCGGCACCGACACGATGTATTCCGGATCGGCAGGTGAGTAGGTATATAATCCGATCGCATTGAGGACATACCAGGCCGACATCTCTCCTGCATCGTCCATGCCGGCGTAAGCCAGCTTCTCCGCTCCCATATCATAGAATCGGCCCATGATGCTGTCCAGTACGCATTGCGCCTTCTCCTGTTTCCCGATGAAGTAGTAGGTGTATGGAATCGAGTGGGAGGGCTGGTTGCCATGGCAGTAGTTACCGATAAAGCCGGTCATGTTGTGTGCCTCATAACCCCCCGCCATGGTTCGGTGAAGAGTGAGTCGAGCTTCTGCTCCACCGCCTTGTGATCAGGATAGAGAGCAATCATTCCTTCCGGATCGTGGGGAGCAAAGAAGAGTGAGTTCCAGGCGTTGGCTTCCCGGTACATATAGGCGAAATAGGGGGGGTAATAGGGATCGAAATCCGCAATCCAGGTGCCATCCTCTATCTTGCCACGCCAGAAGCCGGTTGATGGGTCGAACAGGTTTTTGTAATTTCCGGAGTGACGCATCAGCAGGTTATGATTCTCCTGATCCCCAAGCTCCTTGGCAATCAATGCTGTCGCATAGTCGTCATAAGCATATTCCACTGTTTTGGTGACGGCCGCCTTGTACTCGTCCCAGGTGGGGACGTGGGTAGTATCTTTTTCTGCAATCCATCCCCCCGCTTCAGATATTCATCGAGATAGGGCCTTCCACTGACCGGGAACAGTTGCATTTTGAGCAGCAATTTATAAGCACGCTCCAGATCAAACCCTGTAATGCCGCGTAACCAGCTTCCGGCTACAAACACCGAAGCATGGTCGCCATGGAAGAAGATGGGCATATAGCCTCCTCTTTTCTCACCCTTATCGGTGATTGATTTGATGATGTCCGTCGTGACATCCGGAGAGATCATTCCCAGCAGCACAAGCTTGTTCCGGTAGTCGTCCCAAAACGAGGGATTGGTATAATAGCGGAACCCTTCATTTACCACGTTTCCCCCGTTCGTCGGTGAAGTCACCGTTAACATCACTACGTAGTGCAGGCCATAGGAATGAACGGTATAGGGTAGAATAAAAAAATTCCTTTTTCACGTGCTGTTCCTCCTGTAACCTTAATATGTGATAATAATTCCTCCCATGTTTTATCAGCCTCCTTCGCTACCTGCGTAAAGCTCTTGTCGATCATCTCCTTCTCCAGGTTCATCTTTGCATTTTCCACGCTCACAAAGGAAAATCCTATTTTTAGTTCCAGCGGTTTATCTTTTCCTCTCCCTTTGTTCTTATTATTTCCACCCGACACAACAAAGTTTTCATTCTCTTCAAACTCCACCAACGAGACCTCATGCCGTTTGTCTTTCAGAGTTCGAATATCCTCTATGGGATAATTGGAGATCGCGTAGAAATACATTTTCCCTTCAGCATCCTGGAAACCGGAAAAGACGTACTTGCCCACCTTCTCAATCTTCCAATCCTTCACCCGGTTGTTGGAACGTGCCATATCGGCAATCAACTTCTTTTTTTTGCTCCCTTTGGATAAGTATATTGATGAAACCCGCAACGCAGTGTGGAGGTCAGTTCCGCGTCGATACCGTATGTTTCGAGAAATACCCGGTAGTATCCCGGATGAGCCGATTCGTTATCATGACTGAAAGCGGAAGCATAATTTCCAGGCGTGACCTCTCCCGTGACTGGCAGCAGGGGGGGAATATGCAACAGGTTCCAGTGACCTTTGTTGGTGTGGGCAAATCCGTAGATTACCGTGTCTTCGTACTGATAACCGGCACCGCTTCTGAACTGTGTTACCGGGCTTAGCTGCACCATTGCATTGGGTAGTGAAGCGCCTGGAAAGACCTCGGCTCCCCAGGTGCGATTTTCCAGGTACGTACATATCCCAGATCTTCGGGTTCCCATAGGGTGGCTGTACCTAAGAAAGGGTTTACATAGTCAGTGAGTTTTTTTTCTCTGCTGTACCTGTGCAACCGAATAAAACGATCGACAAAAAAAGTAATCGGATAAATTAATTTCATTTTTTTTGCTGAAATTTCAAAATTCAATTTTGTTTAATTTGACAGTCTGGAAAACCTCATGTTTCCAATATTAGATAAAGAATGAGCTCCCTTTCATATCTGCCAAAAATGGATTCACCAGCGAAAATAAGCAAAACAAATTAGTTTTTGAAACATTTGTCGGCAGAATCCAGATGGCGTTCCCAGTCGTACTCCGTCACATCATGTTTGCCGGTCCTGATGTAACATCCGACATCACCAGTGATGGGTGTATGTAATGCCGGCATTTCATCCGACTCAATAGTTTCTAATCCGTATAACCGGTACCTGCGATGTTTAATTTATCGCTTTGCGATAGGTGACCGTGTGATTTACCCAATATGGAATTGGGTGCAATTGTGATACCAGATGTTGTAATTGCAGCTATTTTAAAAAAAATTCTGCTTGAATTTGGCATGTTTTTTTTATTCTTATTTGATTTTCAGAACAAAGGGCTGAAATAATTTTGATTATTTCTGTTTCATTTTCTTATACATTTTTTTTA
>JMBV01000528.1_pt1 | contig 11611 bp, 19 predicted proteins | sample 616531 | NCBI WGS metagenome assembly JMBV01 (sample SAMN02727904, study PRJNA239997) | anaerobic digester metagenome | biome: anaerobic digester; isolation source: mesophilic anaerobic digester inoculated with municipal waste water sludge... | place: Germany: Bielefeld University, CeBiTec ... | reverse complement strand
TAACTCCACCTCCGGAGTGTGATGGATTATATTATGTTGTAAGACCTGGAGACACTTTATATTCAATAGCTATGAGATATAGTGTAACTGTTGCCCAACTTATTGAAGCTAATCCAGGTATTGATCCAAATAATTTGATGGTAGGTCAATTGATTTGTATCCCAAAGGGTGAAGTTCCCATTCCATGCCCAGGTGGAACCATATATGTAGTTAGAGAAAATGATACTTTAACTACCATATTATTAAGATTTAATATATCTATTATGGATTTAAAAGCAGGAAATCCAAATATAGATATAAATATGATAAGGGTAGGACAGCAACTTTGTATATTACCACATAAAGATAGGGGGGGATGTCCTTGTCCAGGGGGGGAACAATGCCCTACGTTATAAAAGCATCAGATATACCACAAGATCGCCCAGTAGTAGTGGCTTTAGCAGAAAAATTCAACACAACTGTATCTAATATAATGAAGGCTAATCCAAACCTATCACCTGGAGATTTTGTAGAAGGAAAATCCGTTTGCATGCCAAATATGTAATACAAATTAAACCCTCAATATTGAGGGTTTAATTTATTTAAGGTGCTAAAATCATTGAAATGTTATATAATGATGGTATAATAATCTAAAATAATAAAACTTTACTAAGGAGATGAATTAATGTCATTACTTCATGTTGGTTTAGATGTGGGGTCTACTACAGTAAAACTTGTAGTATTAAATAGTTCCTTCCAATTACTATATGGGAGCTATAAAAGACATTTTTCTGACGTAAAAAAAAGACGGTACAAGAAATAGTAATGGAGGGATATAAAAATTTTAAAAATGATAGGATAACAATAATGGTAACTGGGTCAGGTGGCTTATCTGTAACCCAATGGTTGGATATTCCCTTTATTCAAGAAGTAGTTGCTTCAACAAAGAGTATTCAAACCTTGATACCAAGAACACAGGTAGCCATTGAACTAGGGGGAGAAGATGCTAAGATCACCTATTTAGGAGAAGCTTTAGAACAGAGAATGAATAGTATTTGTGCTGGAGGTACTGGAGCCTTTATTGATCAAATGGCATCATTGTTGGAAACAGATGCAGAAGGATTAAATAATTTGGCTAAAAATCATAAAACTATATATCCTATAGCATCTAGGTGTGGAGTATTTGCTAAGACAGATGTTCAAGCTTTGATAAATCAAGGTGCTTCAAGGGAAGATATAAGTGCATCTGTTTTACAATCAGTAGTAAACCAAACTATATCAAATTTAGCCTGTGGTCGTCCAATTAAAGGAAGGGTGGCCTTTTTAGGTGGGCCTTTACATTTTCTTTCTCAACTTCGAGAAAGATTTATTGAAACTCTAGATTTAAAGGAAGATGAGATTATATATCCAGAAAACTCTCAATTATATGTAGCCATAGGTGCAGCTATTGCCTCTATTTCTGAAAAACCTATGTCCTACGAAGATTTAAGAAGTAGATTGCAAGGTGTTGGTAAAAAGCAAGAATTAGAAATAAAGAAAATAGATCCTTTATTTAAAGATGAAGAAGAATACTTAGAATTTAAAAAAAACGACATAGCAAGCATAATATAAAGGATGTAGATCCTAAAGAATATAGCGGAAAGGCATATTTAGGAATAGATGCAGGCTCAACTACTACAAAAGCTGTAGTTTTAAGTGAGGATAATCAAATCTTATATTCTTATTATGGAAACAACAAAGGAAAACCCTTAGACCAGGCCATAATAATTTTAAAAAAATATTTATGAAAAGATGCCTCATATTCCAATAACCTATTCCTGTGTAACAGGATATGGAGAGGAGTTTATAAAAGCAGGACTTAATGTAGATGTAGGAGAAGTTGAGACCATAGCACATTATAAAGGTGCAAGTTTATTCCAAAGTGATGTGGATTTTATATTAGATATAGGTGGGCAAGATATGAAATCATGAAGGTAAAGATGGAGTTATCGACGATATACTTTTAAATGAGGCATGTTCTTCAGGATGTGGTTCCTTTATTGAAACCTTTGCTAAATCAGTAAATATGAATGTAGGTGAATTTTTAGAAGCAGGATTATTTGCTAAGAATCCAGTTGACTTAGGTTCAAGATGTACTGTTTTTATGAACTCTATGGTAAAACAGGCTCAAAAAGAAGGAGCAACTATAGGAGATATAGCTGCAGGTTTAGCCTATTCAGTTATAAAGAATGCAATACAAAAAGTAATAAAAGCTAGGGATCCAAAAAGCCTTGGAGAAAAAAATAGTGGTTCAAGGTGGTACTTTTTATGGAGATGCTATTCTTAGAAGCTTTGAATTGATATCTGGTAGAGAAGCTATTAGACCAAATATTGCAGGGCTTATGGGAGCAGTGGGAGCAGCTATAATAGCCAAGGAAAGATATAAAGGTGAAGAATCTACAATACTAAAAAAAGGAAGAATTAGATAAATTTTCCTATAGATCAACTCAAGGGAAATGTGGCAAATGCGGTAATAATTGTTTATTAACAATAAATATATTTTCTGATGGAAATAGATATATAACTGGAAATAGATGTGAAAAAGGAGAAGGGATTAATATTATAGAGAAGACCCTTCCTAATTTATACGATTATAAATACAAAAGGACCTTTAATTATGTATCCTTACCATTGGAAAAGGCTCCAAGGGGGAAGAGTAGGTATTCCAAGGGTACTTAATATGTTTGAAAATTATCCATTTTGGCACAGCTTTTTTTACTGAATTAGGCTTTAGAGTAGAACTATCAAAGGAATCCAGTAGAAAAGTCTATGAAGCTGGGCTAACATCTATACCTAGTGAAACAGCATGTTATCCTGCCAAGATGGTTCATGGACATATAATGGATTTAATAGATAAGGATATTAAGTTTATATTTTATCCTTCTGTATTTTATGAAGAAAAGGAAGATGCATTATCAGATAATCATTTAAATTGTCCAGTGGTAACTGGTTATCCTGAGTTGATTAAGCATAATATTCAGGAATTAAAGGATAAAGATATAGTATTTTTAAACCCCCCCTTTGTAACCTTTGACAATAAATTTAGCCTAAGAAGAGAATTATATAAGGCTTTGAAAATATTTAATATAACATCAAGGGAAATTAAAAAGGCCATGGATAATGCTTGGAAAGAGATGTATAGATATAAGGTGGATATAAGATTACAAGGAGAAAAAACAATAAAATACCTAGAGGAAAACAATCTAAAGGGAGTAGTATTAAGCGGAAGACCTTATCATATCGATCCAGCTATTAATCATGGTATCCCTAATTTGATTAATTCCTTAGATATGGCAGTATTGACTGAGGATAGTGTAGATCATTTAGGGGGGGAGCTGGAAGTGCCACTGAGGGTATTAGATCAGTGGACATATCATTCTAGATTATATAGGGCAGCAAACTATGTATCAAAGAGTAAAAATTTAGAGCTAATTCAATTAAACTCCTTTGGATGTGGCTTAGACGCTGTAACTACGGATCAAGTACAGGAAATTCTCCAAAGTAGGGGGGGGAAGATTTATACTCAGCTTAAAATAGATGAAGTAAGTAATTTAGGTGCAGCAAAGATAAGAGTAAGGTCCCTAAAGGCAGCCCTTGAAGAAAAGGAATCTAAGAATATAATCTTTAAGGAAAAGAAAATAAACAATGAAAGAATAATGTTTACAGAAGAACATAGACAAAATCATACAATATTAATTCCACAAATGGCACCAATTCAATTTAAACTATTAGAAAAGGTGTTTAATACATGTGGATATAATATGGTGGTTTTAGATGATGTAAAGGAAGAGGCAGTAGACGAAGGATTAAAATATGTAAATAATGATGCATGTTTTCCATCTATAATAGTAATAGGACAATTTATCTCTGCATTAAAATCTGGGAAATACGATCTAAATAACACATCTTTGCTTATATCTCAAACAGGTGGAGTTTGTAGAGCATCAAATTATGTAGGATTTTTAAGAAAGGCATTAAGTGAATCTGGCTTTTCTCATGTTCCAGTAATAAGCGTAAGTGCTCAAGGAATAGAAACAAATCCAGGATTTACTTTTACCTATGATATGATTAAGAGATCCGTTATGGCAACATTACTTGGAGATTTGCTTATGAGGGTGTCCCTAAGGGTTAGACCCTATGAAAAGATTAAGGGATCTACAAATTTATTAGTTGACAAATGGATTGAAAAATTAATGATTCCTTTAGAAGATATGAAGAAAGGGGGGGATTTTATTAAATATACAAAGGAGATTGTTCAATCCTTTGATAAAATTGAGGTTTTAGATATTACTAAACCTAAAGTAGGAATAGTAGGTGAAATCCTTGTAAAATATCACCCTATGGCAAATAATGAGCTTATAGATATATTAGAAAATGAAGGAGCAGAAGTAGTTGTTAGTGATTTAACAGATTTCTTAATGTACTGTTTATATAATGCAGACTTTAAAGCAAAAAGGCTAGGGAAAAGTTACAAGGGTAAAGTAGCAGGTGACATAGGAATAAAATATATAGAATATTATAGAAATATATACGAGAAGCCTTAAGTAATAGCGAAAGATTTTATCCACCTTTAACCATAGAAGAACTTGGAGATTTGGCACAAAAAAATGATTTCTCTAGGGAATCAATCTGGTGAAGGTTGGTTGTTAACAGCAGAAATGATGGAGTTAATAGAAACTGGAGCTGAAAATATTGTATGTGTTCAACCCTTTGGATGCTTACCAAATCATATTACAGGTAAAGGTATGATTAAAGGAATTAGAGATATATATCCAAAGGCCAATATTATACCTATAGACTATGATCCAGGGGGGCAAGTGCTGTAAATCAATTAAATAGATTAAAGCTTATGCTATCTAAAGCTGAAGAAAATGTAATAAAGGATGAGAATGAAGAAGAAAGCCTGGCAAAGTAATAAATTGTAATTAAATTGTAAACCTTTAAAACGGTAATATGATAATCTTAGGGTATAAGAAGTAACAAATACTAAGAGAAAGAAGGGGGGGTAGCATGAAAAAGTCAATACTTATAACTATAATAATATTGGCCATAGTACTGATATTGTCACTATCTGGATGTAAGAAAAAAAACAAGTAGAAAAGAATCCAGAGCCTACACCTACTCCAGTTGAAAAACCAGTGGAAGAAGTAGAGGATGATGAAAAGGCTGTTATTATGGAAGAATTTCAAAATATTGTTGAAAGCGATAATGAACCTATAAAAACAAAGAATTTCATTGATGAAAATATAGGAAAACTTTCACAATTAGAAGGGGGGGATAAGATGATAGATGCCTTGGAGAAATCCTTGGAAAAACATTTAGAAAAATATACAGATAAAATCCTTGCTTTAGATAAAAAAAATTTGAATTAATGGATATTGCAGGAAGTGAATTATTTTTCCCAGAAGAAAAGATAAAGGATATTAAAGACGAAAAGTTAAGGGAAGAAGTAAAAAAAACTATATGATAGTATGTACAAGCTGATTAATTTAGAAGGTAGTTTTTATCCATATATAGATTATTTTAAGCTTCAAGGTTATAGTAATAATATAACAGATGAATGGAAAGAATACTTGGGAATAAGGGCTATGGATTCTAATGACCCTCCATTGGTAGATGCGGGTTTAAGAATAGGATATGGAGAATTGGCAAATAGAATAATAAAAGCAGAAAACTATTTAAATAAGTATATAGACAGCCAAAGACAGGATGAGATGTTACTGAATTATGAAAACAAGTTAAGAATTTATTTAAAAGGAATAGATAATTCTCCAATAGCCGATCCAGATACTAAGAAAATATACGATGATGTATTAGATAGTTATGTTAATACTTCCCATATGGAAAACCATGTTACAGCCCATATATTATATAAATATGTAGAAGAGTTAGAAACTAATAATTATATCATAGATGAAGATATACTAAATAAAGCAGATGAGTTAATAGAAGAAGCACTGGAGATATTAAGTGAATTTAAGTAAAGGGGGCAATAATTTTGCTCCTTTTTTTATTTAAATTTAAATGATTTTAAATTAGGAAAAAAAAGGATTCTGAAGATTTCTGGATTCAAATGGGAGAGATGTTTGTTCTAATAAGATTCTTTGCCGTAAGAAATAAGGAAGGGGAATATTTAGGAACATTAGAATATGTTCAAAACATAGCACCAATAAAAAAACCTTACAGGTGAAAAAAAGGTTATTAAGTGATTAATTAATAATTGAATTAATAAAAATAATTCCTATATTGTTGGGTATAGGAATTATTTTTTTTAGGGATTGTATCCTAATTGTAAACAATTAGAAGATTTTTTTTAATTGTAATTAACTCTTTAATGTAGTATTATTTAAATAGTAGTTTTTTTTATAACCAATAGGAAAGTTTAATCTTAATATTGTAAGCATAAAACTTTCCGTCAATGAGTTTCAAGAAAAGCATCCTTAAGATTAAAGATACAATAAAGGCTTTTCTAATTAGACATGAGGTGTAATTGATGAAGAAGAAGTTTTTTTATAACATTTGTTTTATCATTAGTAGTTTTTACATTACTTTATTCTACATTATGGGGGGGTAAGTTCTTAGAGAAGGATACCATAGCAGCTCCCAGTGATATGGCAGATTCTGAAGATTTAGAAGAAAAGGAAATAAAGACAAAGGTAAAAAAATGAGATTTTATTTTTAATGATGGGTGTAGATGCAAAAGATGTAAGGCAGTCCAAGGGAACTCGTACAGACACTATGATGCTAATGAAGGTGAATTTTGAAACAGGGAAAATAGATCTTTTATCATTACCTAGAGATACTAGGGTATTAGTTAGAGGCAAAGAAGATAAATTAAACCATGCCCATGCATATGGTGGAACAAGTTTAACTATGGCCACTGTTAGGGAATTTTTAAATATAGATTTAGATTATTATGTAAAAGTTGATTATAAGGCTGTTAAGGCAATAGTAGAAGCTATAGGAGGGGTAGAAATAGATGTACCTCAAAGAATGAGATATAGCGATCCTACAGCAGATCCACCGCTTAATATTAATTTATATCCAGGATTACAAGTTTTAGATGGTGAGGGAGCCCATGACTTCTTAAGGTATAGATCTGGTTACAAAGAAGGGGACCTAGGTAGAATAAAGGCCCAACAATATTTTATGAAAGAATTAATAAAACAAACTCTTAAACCTAAGAATATTTTAAAATTACCAAAGCTTATAGAAACTTATTTTGATTATGTAGACACTAATATACCTATGGGTGCTGTACTAAAAGGTGTAGGTGTTGCAAACAAAATAGATGTAGAAAATATAAACTCAAAAACTATAACAGGACATAATCAGCGAATAGGAGGATTAGACTATCTAATCTACGACAGAGAAGAAACAAGGCAAATCGTTGAAGAAATGTTTGAAGACTATTTATTAAATTAGTAAATAGGAGTGAAATAGATGAGAAAAAAAAGAAAAAGGGAACATGTAGAAAACTATTTAAAAACTACATTTAAAGGAGACACTCTCTTAGGAGATGTATTTTAGAGCATAATGCATTACCAGAATTAAATTTTTCAGATATAGATACAAAAATAGAATTTTAGGAAAGACAATTGACTATCCTATTATCATTAATGCTATGACAGGAGGAACAGAATTTGCTGCAGGAATAAACAAAGACTTATCCCTATTGGCAAAGGAATTTAATATTCCCATGGCAGTAGGTTCTGAAACCATAATCCTATGTGAAGATGATGGATGCAGAGATTCCTTTAAAATTGTTAGGGATAATATTGGAGAAAATGGAGTAGTAATAGCCAATTTAAGTGGACAAGCAACTTTAGAGGATGTAAAATGTGCATTAGATGTGGTACAGGGAGATGCTATGCAGATTCACCTTAATGTAGCCCAAGAACTATCTATGGAAGAAGGGGACAGAGAGTTTACAGGAATATTAAAAAAACATTGAAGACATAGTAAAAACATAGATAAACCTGTAATTGTAAAAGAAGTAGGCTTTGGAATATCAAGGGATGTTGCTGAAAGATTATATTCAGTAGGTGTTAGATATATAGATGTATCAGGTCATGGTGGTACAAACTTTATTGAAATAGAAAATCTAAGAAATAGAAGTATAGATTTGACTGAATTATATCCTTGGGGGGGAATTCCTACTGCCTTATCCCTAATAAAATGTAGAGAATTACCAAAGGATCTAAATTTAATTTCCAGTGGTGGAATTAGAAATAGTATAGACATTATAAAATCCCTTGTATTAGGGGCTAAAATAGTAGGTATTAGTGGTGAACTATTATCCTATCTAGTCCATGGGGGTTATGATAATGCAAAGGAATATTTGGAAGCTTTAACATACAAGATTAAAATGGTAATGTTACTAATGGGTAAGAAAAACATGGAAGAATTAAAGGCTGTAGATTATAAAATAACAGGAAAATTAAAAGAGTTAATTTAAAAAGTGATAGGTTTAGGCCTATCACTTTTAATCTAGAATCCACCAGCACCGCCACCGCCTGCTCCACCGCCGCCACCTCCACTAAATCCTCCCCCCCCACCACCAAAGGAAGTAGAGGTAGAAGTTCCAGTATGGCCATAGAAGCTTCGAGTAATTCTATCTTCAAATAATGAACCACCTTTTTTTACTAGTTAGAAAATACCAGTATCCCCAATACATAGGATAGTAGTCTAAATTAACGGATTGCCTATAATCATCTAATTTTTCCATGGGTAGTCCTAAAGCAATGGCATATATTAGAGTTTGATCTTCTGAAATATTAAAATTCTTTGTTTCGAAGTGAGAAATATCTTTTTTTAAAATCCTTCCATAGATCATATTGGATTTTTCCTTCGTCAGATTTTCTTGTAAATAGGAAAATTCCATATATAAACAATATAATACTTAAAATAATTAAACCAACCCCATATAAGGCATTGTTAATTATAGCAAATATACCTAGGAGAAATATTAAAAAAATTGAAAATCATAAGGAAAATCCCTGAATTTTTCCCTTTAGGATCATGATAGTTTCTAGATTTCAATTGTTTTTGTACCTTTTTAAACCAAGTAGATTGAGCTTTACTAAAGTTCGATAGGGATTTTTTTCTATAGTTTTCAATATCCAATGTACTTACTTCTGTACCAGTACCAATATCATTAAAAATCCAATTCATCAAGAATTCTTCATGCTCTAGTAATTTTTTTACATCTTCTTTATTTTTAATAAAGATAAAATCTTTTTCTTCAGCCTTTATTTTTCTTCTTTTATTTTGTGTTTTTATCTCTAATTCATCTACAGCTATATATCCTCGCCTTGCAAGATCAAATAAAGTAGCTAGTATGGCTCTAGAATTTACAACTTGATTCATAAAAAGGCTAAGTTCTGCAGGACTTATATCCTTTGGATAAATACTATCCATATTTCATAAATACTAAGATCTCTTCTAAATCTATTAAATAAAAAGCCTATAATGAAAACCCCTAAAGCAGCAACTCCCAAGGAGATATTATTAAATGTATTTTTAATTTTTTTTCTTTTTTTTGTGCAGTAGCTGCAATTTCTTTTTCATAAGAAATTTCTTCATCTATAATACTTTCTAAATTCCTATTTCCTGTATTAGTACTATTTGGAATATAATCTAAGGGAAATAATGTTCTAGCTTCTATATAGGAATTTGGAGATACATCTGTTACTTCTAATTTGATTAAGTCTCCTTCTATAAAGTGAATTTTCCCATTTAAAGGACCATGCCCAAATATTTTAATCATATTTTTCTCGAAATTAGGTAATTTTATAGTTGCAGAAAAATAATCTATAATAGTTTCATTTTCTTCACCTAAAAATTTATAATATAGTTCTCCAATATCCTTATGTTTTGTAGCCACATTATTAATAATATATTTAATTCTAAAGGTTTTGCTTTTGTTTTTAGATGGTGAAAAGATCATGATATTGGCATCATTTTCCTTTAAATCCATATTATATACTCTATTGTCTCCTTTTTTTAGCCTTTGGATCTAAGGTATATTCTATTTCTTCCCCCCCAGAAATCATTTCAAATATACTTAAATCTTTTATGCCATCAGTCTTATGAAGGACAATATCTCTATATACTCCATTAAAGCTTCCATTAAAACGAAAAGTAATATCTTCAATTATAGATAAATCTCCATTTTCTAAAAGAGTAGAGTCTACAGTCCATTTAGAAATTCTTAAACTATTATCGGCAAAGATATTAGTAGGAATCAAAACTAATATTAGAATCAAAGTTAAAATAATAAATCTTTTTTTTCAAAATAACACCTCCTGAATTATATATTAAATATTATATACCCAAATAAAAGTATTATTTCAAAAAAAAGGATGGTTTAATTCATCCTTTTCATTATTGGTAATAGTTTCATTCCTATAATAGAGGAAACTATTATTTTTAAAATATCTCCAGGTAAAACAATATACAGCCCATATATACTATATCCTTAGTAGAAAGAGCACTGCCCATGATTACATTGAGGACGTAATACATATATGGTAGTCCAAATAAATATATAATCAAGGTCGCTATTGTTGAAGATATCCAAATTTTAGCAGATGATATATTGCTAGAAGAATGTGATATTTTCCAGCAATGTAAGCAGCAAATACAAACCCAATTATAAATCCAAAACTAGGTTTTAAAATATGTTGTAGACCACCACTAAATCCAGAAAATATTGGAATCCCAATAAGACCTAAAAATATGTATAAAACTTGAGATAATGCGCCTAATTTCGGACCAAGTAATATACCACTTAAAATAACAAAAAAAGATTGTAAAGTTATAGGTACAGGTCCTAAAGGTATACTAATAAAAGCACCTATGGCTGTTAAAGCAGTAAATAGCGCAACTAGAGTAATATTTTTGCTTTTCACTATCGATATCCCTCCTTTCAGGAATAGATTATACTATAAATAATTTGCAAAATCTATTGTATAATTATTAAATAAATGATACAATTGTAGACAAGATTGTTGAACAATATAGATATACAATATATGAAAATAAGGGGGAAGAATATAATTGACTAAGGGTAAAATAGGTTTTAGTATAAATAGAGACATTTCTAGGACAGATAAAGACATTTTGATGAAGCTTAAGGAAATAGGAACATGTGCTATTAGCGATGCAATGAAAAATTTTAATACAATGCATCATTATATAAAACCTATAGATGAAGAAATAAGCTTTGCAGGAAATGCAATAACTGTAAGAATGAGATCAGCAGATAATTTAATGTTACATAAGGCTATAAGTTTAGCCCAGGAAGGCGATATAATTGTAGTAGATACTTGTGGTTCGGAATCCAATTCTATATTGGGGGGGGAAATGATGACAAGGGCAGCTTTGAAAAATGGAGTTGCGGGTATAGTAATAGATGGTGGAATAAGGGATATTTTAGAGCTTAAAAACTTAAAGCACCTGTATTTGCCAGATGCATAACTCCAGCAGTAGGAGATAAGCATGGTCCTGGAGAGATTAATTATCCAGTATCATGTGGTGGAGTGCCAGTTAATCCAGGTGATATTGTTGTAGGAGATGCCAATGGTGTTGT
>JMBV01000527.1_pt1 | contig 11646 bp, 18 predicted proteins | sample 616531 | NCBI WGS metagenome assembly JMBV01 (sample SAMN02727904, study PRJNA239997) | anaerobic digester metagenome | biome: anaerobic digester; isolation source: mesophilic anaerobic digester inoculated with municipal waste water sludge... | place: Germany: Bielefeld University, CeBiTec ... | reverse complement strand
ATGAGGAATCACCCGCTATGGGTGACATAAGTTTCGTGGAAGAGGATGGCTATTTGATTTTCCGCCGACTGCTCCCCCCCGTCTTAAACGCTCAACCCGCTGACAATTCAAAAACCGAGGCGGGCGGTGACGATCTGCCGCCGGAAATGATCGAGGCCTTTTTTTTGAAGGCATCACCTGGGTTTACGAGGTGACCTTCCCGGGTACGATCGCAGCCAGCAATGCACGGGAGGAAGATGTGGATTTACAGGCAAATACGATCCGCTGGTCATTTTTAGCCTCGGATTTGCTGCGCTCAGGCGCAGAGATGTGGGCCAAAATTGCGCTCTGACCTAAGAGACATAACCGGTAAAACGCTAGGTAATCTTCCCTGCGTTTTCTGATTTACGAGCGATAAACAACTTTAGAACATCCAGCCATAAGTTTTCTTCTTCTACGCTGAAGCCCGCCTTAAGCAAGTTTTCTTTTGTTTGGCGGTTAATGTGGGCTCCGCTTAAGCGCACCGCCACAGGGTTGATTAGGTTCATAAGCTGCTTCAGCCCCCCGCCCTGTCCGAGAGGACATGTTCTAACATGAGCAGCACGCCGGTGGGTTTCAGGACTTGGTGAATTTCCCGCAGCCCTAAGCCGGGATCGGGTACCGAGCAAAAAAAACACAAGTGGTTAAAACGGTATCAAAGCAGGCGGAAGGAAAGTCTAAAGATTGGACATCCATTTCTAAAAGCTCAACGGATAAACCAAGTTCAGATGCCCGCCGCCGCGCATAGCGCAGCATGTTGGGGCTGAAATCGATCGCAGTTATTTCTAAATCGCCCGGATAAGAGGCCAAATTGGCACCTGTGCCCACACCGACCTCTAATACTTTGGGGGCCTTCGATCCGGTCGAACAGCCTTTGGCGCCACCTATTTGTTCCCGCTGCCATACCCCCCCGATCAAATAAGTTATAAAGGCGGGCAATGCGATCATACCTGCGGCGAATTCGCTCTGATTTCTCGATGCTGACCCCCCCCTTACTACCCGCTATGAACGTTTAGCACACATGGTTGCCTGCGAATCATGGCCCGGGCCGCGGCCGTTCTACCTCTATTCGCCTGTGCAGATCGCGCAATTTAAGGCCGTTTCTTTTGATTGACCGCCGCCAACCTATTTCGGCCACCAGTTTGTAGCTGAAGCGGGGGAAATCGGGGCTGGCGAAGAGATCGGCACCCGTTTCTTGAGCCGTTACATCTGCGGCAAATTGATTAAAAACCCGGCCCAGCCCCCCCTTGAAGGGCCATTTTCCCAGAGGAATATTCTTCAGGCCCGCAAATACTCCTCCCGCCCCCCCGATCCCCCCCACACCCCCCCGGCCCCCCCAAGCCGGGCCCGCTTTAGCACACCAATTGCGCATTATCCGCAGCACCACTTCGTTTTGTTCCGCTTCGTAGAAACCACAGTTGATCAGCGCATACACCCGCGGTTTTACACTGCCCGGTTGTGAATAGGCTTTCTCTAAGGCCAACAGCCAGGGCAGCAAATGAGATGGAATGGCATCGACGTAAAGGGGAAAGCCCAAACCAGAATCGGGCATTCCGTTATTTGCGCGATGATGTTTTGTTCAACTTTCGGGCTCTTGAGAGAGATGGGCACAAAAGTAAAGGTCGGTGGTAAAACGGATTGGGCAAAGCCCAAGATTACGGCCGAAGCGCTGTTTTTGACCTTGGGGGCTGCCGTTGATTAGAGCAACGCGCATTTACGCAGGCCCCCCCCGCTGCACCGCTGATATTTTCCACAAAAGTTACCCTTTCTAAGAGACAGCCCATGTTGATCACATTGGCCCGCACCAGTTTTTCGGCCGTGGCCCGCTCCTCGTCTGTTATGGAGTCACCATAAAAAGTTACCTGCAAATGGAAAGGTGCAGCGTAGCGCAGGCGGTGATGGGTCCTTCCTTCCCTTATGCGAAAATCGGGATGGACATAGGAAATGCTGCGGTCCAAAACATTCTTCACAAAGGGGGGCTGAAGCCTCCGTAAACGCAGCGGCTGACGATATGGATCTTGCGAGCGCCGCCCATGAGCGCCCCGTTTTTGCGGTACCGATCGTCCAGGATACAAATGCCGGGGTCCTTTGTCCAACAGCCAAAACAGCCTAGGCAGTGCCTAATGCTGTTATCGTCAGTAACAACCATAGGCGCAGTTTCATAGCTGGCTATCAGGTTGCTTGCTTCTTCGGCAGGCAGATCGTGGATAAGTAGAATCATCTTTTTCCTCCCGTTTTGAATGTGGCTGTCAGCCAACCCGCCTTAGCATAGGTGTTCTGCGCTTTTTTTTGAATTTGATGGGCTGCCTCTGCTATCTTGCTCTCCGCCGCTGGAACGCGCAGTTTTGGAAAGGGAAAGGGCGGGTAAACAAGGCGGAGTTTAGCGACTGAAAATATCATTTTTCTAAAACGTGAGCGGCACCCTTCTTCCTTAGGAGTTTATCCAATACTTCAAAGGAAAACCCGTTACACAACAACCTGGGCAGAAAAGCCCCCCCGGGCAAAGCCCGAGGCGTATGGCGGTCAATATCTTTATGGGTGCTGCTCAAGATCACATTTCGCCTTAGCACGCTCGCTCGGAAAGGTTAATCACAGTGACTAAATGGTTACTGTTAAGGAACTGCCACCTGCGGTTTGTTTTTTTTCAACTGAAAAGGGTCAATTACCAGCCTGACCGTACTGCCGGTCGTGTCAGAAGCCCAGACCGTCCTCATAAAGCACATTGGAAACTGCGGCCAAATCTTGATTCAGCACTATCTGCATTTTTCCGATTGGGGGATCCATTAAGCGTACCGTATAGGTCCGGCCCACGTTTTCCCGTGCGGCAAAAACTTCTCTACCCGGCTTTTAAACGCGGCGCGACTGAAGACAATGACCCGGTCTCCCTCATTACTCGTGCCCTTTAAATCATTGATCGGCTCTCCCCAAGAATCTTTTCGTTGGCGAAGTCCAACTACGCGATTACATTATCCCTAATGGGCGATGCAACCTTTGACAACCCCCTCCCGGCATAGATAAAGATTTATTCACCCCCGTAGCTCAAAACAGTAGTGCGCCGGCAAAAGTCCCCCCCTAATGTTCAAATTAAGATGTGTATCTACAATAATTTCACCGAAAGACTCGGAGGGCCTGCCTACCTCCCACGTATCCACCAAAGAAGGAATGCAAACCTGAATTACCTCAGTATTGACTAGGCAATAGTTCCAATGTAAATGGCCATGAATGCAGATGGGATAATACCCCCCCTTTTCCGCCAATTGCTTGACAAACTTCGGCCCCCAAAGGCAGTGCTGGGGGGGGACTTCCGGCGAAAACAGTCTGTTGTCTCTAACGTCAACCGCCAATAAAGGACGATGGCTGAAAACAAAAACACCCTTCCTTTTCCCCTTCAGTACATTGAAATCCAGGTGAGGCGGGATCGGCTGTTCACTGTTTACAAAAAGGAAAACGAACCCATTCTCTGCCCTATATCTTAAGCCGGACAAATGTTGATCGAACAATCGCGTGTTCTCCTCCGCAGTTAAGTGCGCAATGTCGTGATTTCCCAAGATATATTCAAATTCAACGCCGGGCGTTAACTGCGCCAGCCCATCTCGAAACTTTATCAGCAACTTTTTGTCATGTTCGCTGTCTCGGTTATTAATGCGATCCCCCCCCAAATCCACGATGAATTGAGGCTTGAATTCACCCATTCGTACGCAAAAATCCCGCAGAAGATGGGCTGCGCGACTCCCTTTTTGAAATTCAGTATCCGAGCCGTAATGGACATCGCTGAGCAAGCCAATCCGCACAAGCATTTTAAAGGCCTCCAAAAAAAGGGCTAGGCACAAAACACCTAGCCCTAATCAATTTACCCTACTTTTTACTTGAAAAGCCCTTTTGTAGATTCATCCAGAGCCTTTACCGCTTCTTCTACCGAGCGCTCGCCGGCCCACATAGTATCAAATTCGCGGGTCATGGCATCGTAGAACTGATCGCTTTGAGGGAAAAGTGGGAAAGGCCGTGCTCCGGCCATCACATCGAGAAATATCTCTTATGAGCCGGTTTGCCTTCTCTGCCGGCAAATGCAGGGCCATAGGCGATTTCCGGAACGGCGGGAATTCCCATCGCCGTTTCGCCAACTATCCGTTGCCCTTCCGCACCGGCCAGAAAGGTCACTAATCTAAAAGCCTCCTGGGAGAACTTGGCACCTTTGGGGATTGCCCAGTAATTTACCCACAAACGGGTGGCAGGCTTACTATCAGCATCCCACACCGGAAGGGGGGGACAACATCCCAATCGAGCTCCGCGTTCTCCGCGAAACTATTGGCCCAACCGACTGTGGCCACATACATCGCGGCCCGGCCGCTGTTAAAGGCTCCTGATGCCCGAGAAAACGATTTTGTTAACGCGGGGGCAGGTGCCACACCCTCTTTTACCATACCCTGTAGAAAACTAAGCACTTCAACCGCCTCAGGCAAATGGAAACCGCTGCCGTCAGCCTCGGCATTAATCACGCTAGCATTGTTCACATACAACCAGTCGATAAACCCATCGGAAAACGTGTCAAAGGCATAACCATATACTGTAGTTTGCCCACCTTCTGTTTGTACTAAAGCGCGGGCCGTCTCCAGGAATTCTGCACGTGTCCAACCGGTCTGCGGGTAAGCAACCCCCCCGCCTCATCGAATAGGCGTTTGTTATAAACAACGACACTGGTGGTTGTATCCCTCGGCATGGCATAGATGCCGTTATTGATGGAAATAGCATCTTTCACCGCCGGGAAAAACACATCAAGGTTAAAACCGGTTTGTTCAATGTAAGGGGGGGTCAAATCTTGTAAAGCGTTTCTGGGCACCCAGGAACCGAGCTTATCCATGCCCAACATGACCACATCCGGGGGAGTACCTCCTGCAATCATGGTTAGGACTTTGGTATAATATTCGGATGATGGGATCTGCACATAGTTGATCTTCAGATCGGGATTTGCCGCCTCAAACGCCAGTTTAAATTCGTCCAGAGAGCTGCCATCCTCGAAACTCCACCACGATGCTACCTGAAGTGTCGTTGCTGCACCCACCGACACTGACGCCACACAAAGAATCAAAGCAACAAGCAAGCTTACACGTTTAATCTTGTATAGCATTTTCTTACTCCTCTCTTTATTTTGAAATCTGACTTCGCAGCAGAAACAGGTGCTGTCATACCCCCCCCTTCCTTAGCGGCCTCCCAGCCGGATAAAGTAATACCTTCCGTAAAATAGCGTTGGCCCAGTGCAAAAATAATCAAAGTCGGGACAAGGGCGATCAAGGTCCCGGCCAGCATTAGTTCCCATTGAATATCGTACATGCCCCGGAAAAAGGATAATCCCACTTGGATCGGCATTTTTCGGATATCATTAACGACAATCAGCGGCCAAAGAAAAGAATTCCACTGGGAGCGAAAAGTAAATATTGCTAGGGATGCCAGCGCAGGTTTAGATAAAGGCAGTATAATCCGCCAATAAAGGCCAAAACGCGAACAGCCATCAATGCGGGCAGCTTCTTCTAATTCATAAGGGATGGTCAGAAAGAATTGCCGCAGTAAAAACGTACCGAAGGCAGAAAAGGCGGCGGGTAAAATCATGGCAGAATATGTATCCAGCCAGCCCAGATAGCGCATCACGATAAAGTTGGGGATGATAACTACCTGCGGGAATCATCAACGTGCCCAAATAGAGCAGAAACAGATAATCCCTACCGGGGAATTCCATGCGGGCAAAGGCATATGCCGATAATGAACAGGTCAATAACTGAAGAAGAAGAACGGTCAGGCTTACAAAAGAACTATTGAGCAAAAACTTACCGAACGGTACCCGCCGCCAAGCTGTGGAGAAATTCTTCCAGGTCGGAGGTTTGGGAATCCACTGTGGTGGGTAAACAAACACTTTCCCCGGCGGTTTTAGCGCTGTCGATAATGTCCATAAAAAAGGCATAAGCATACCTATGCAGATCAAATCAGAATTAGATAAGCGACCGCATTACCGAGCCGTTTCTTACTCATAGTGCACCCACCTGCCCTGATATCTAAATTGTAGAAAGGTCACGCCAAAAACAATCAAGAAAAGCACCCAGGCTACAGCGGAGGCATAACCCATGTTAAACCACTGAAAAGCATTGCTGTAGATGTAATAAACCAACGTTTGGGTGGAGCCCGATGGGCCCCCGTTAGTCATAATGAAGGGCTGCTCGAAAATGTTGAAAACTCCGATCATTTTCATGATAACCACAAAAAAACATCGTGGGTGATAACAGGGGGGGCAGCGTGATTCGCCAAAATTTTGTCCAAGCCGAGGCCCCCCCATCCAGTACGGCCGCTTCATACAGCTGCCTGGGAATCCCCCCCTGCAGACCGGCCAGGAAAATGATCATATAATAGCCCGCATACTGCCAAATATGCATAGCAATCAAAGCGGGCTTCGCCCAGGTGACAGAACCGAGCCAGTTGGGCGGGTTTGAAAAACCCACATGTCGGAGTAGATGATTAATGACCCCCCCGAACTGCGGATCAAGCAGCCAAATCCACACAATGCCAACGGCGATCGTGGAGCTAACGGAAGGCAAGTAGAGGATTGTGCGGAAAACGGTCATTCCTCTTAGCGCCCTATTGCAGAGCAGAGCCAGGGCCAGCGAGACGGCCGTACCCAAGGGCACCACGCCGACTACGAAATATAGAGTGTTCTTAAGTACCCTGCGAAAATTAGGATCGTTAAAGATCAGCTCGCGGAAATTATCCAGACCGACAAATAGGGGGGGCGCACTAAACAAATCCCAGCGGTGCAGGCTGATCCAAAAAGAAAAGGCAACGGCGAAAACGGTAAACACCAAAAAAAACCAATCAGGTTGGGCAGTAGAAATACCCACGCATCAATTGTTTCCCTACGTTTAGACACTTTATCACCCTCTCCCTAATCGCTCCAAGATAATACGCCAAAGGATTGCAGTGGCACATCAAATACCAGCTGGCCATTTTGCCTGGCGGGAAAAACCTCACTCCATGCGCCGGACTCTGCATTGAATACCTTCCAGCTGTGGCCTTGGCATGTAGCATCGGCCAAACAAATCCTGCATCGCCGCTTTTCATTATTAACTAAAAGGGCCAAACCACCGTTCGCTGGCAGCTCCCAATATGTACCGAAAATACCGGCGGGTAATCGCAGGTGTAAATCATCCCTGAAAATTGCCTTATTCAAAAGTCCGGATACTGCGGCTCTGACGGCTAAGGCCTCGTGCAGCTTACTTAACATGCGGCCACGCCTTTTGGTATCGGTGATTCGATCCTTAAAAGCATCGCCTTCAAACCAAAACACACTGCCCAGCAAAAAGGCCCTGGCCAAATCCTGATAAAAGGCTTTTTCCTGCAACTCGCCATCTTCCATGCGCCGGGGATTCACCATATTGATCAAGGTGTGCTCGGGAAAGGTGTATTTATAGAGGTTGAAGAATTCATCGTAATCTTCACCGTTCCACGCCAGGCTACCCCCCCAGACGCGGCTGCTGTACACATCGCCACAATTTTCAATCATCAAGAAAGAATCGGGGCGAATCTGTCTCAAGCCCGCAGCAGTCTGTTCCAGCAGATCAATATAAGCCCGATTAAAACCGCCCGTTCCCAAATCTTGGTGATCGTGATCACTGTAGCAAGGATAGGGCGTTGCGGATCCCAATTGGTCGAAATAGATGCCCCCCCTTGCGCCGTAAGCCCGGCACATCCAAAGGGCGAACTCATAAAGATGTTTGCGCCATGCGGGATGGGATGGGCACAGAACGAAGGTTTCCGCCGGGCCGTATTGTTCTTCGATAGGCCGGAGCTGCAAATTCCTCAACATCCACTTTTCACCGATTGTATCCGCGTACTCCGAGTATTTATCCATAATCCTGCTGTTAATGTAGAAAGTGACAAAACCCCCGCCGTCATTGACCGCTTTGACCCCCTGCTGCAGCGCCAGCGGGGGGGTCCCCAACTCCAAATCGGGGGGTTATAGTTGGGATAGTGGCTGTCAAAACCCATGTGGTTCCAGCCCGCTATGAAAAAGTGCCTGCTTTCAAATTCTTTCCGATCCCGTTCGGCCATCTCCGGTATATCCTCAAAACGATACCTGATGCCCTCAAACCGACGAAAATTATAGTGGGGTGATAATACTAATTCCTGCCCTAGATCACCCGGGTGCTCCATTTGCTGTACATGGGCATCAAACCAGGTTCGATAGCGGTGAGCGGATAGATGCCAATCCCCCCCCATCGAAAAGCCCAGACCACTTTCTGCGCCTGATAACTTGCACCCGGCGGAACATCGACATATTTTCGGAAACTTAGGCTTACCCAAGGATCGGCCGGGCCCCCCCCGTTTCTATGCGCAAACCCGTTACCGGAAAGCTTGGATCGTGAGAACCCACATACATCCCCCCCACGGAACCATCCGAAATATCCATCCAAGTCATAGAGGCCAGGCCGCAATAGTTAATCTCCCTCATGTAACCGAAATCCGTTTCAACGCTGTTGGCACGCCAAAATCTTTGGTATTTATCCGTTGATAGGGCACGGGGGATATTCTCAATGCGCTCCCCCCCCGCATGATGCGGGTACATTAGGACCGCCTCGGGCGAAAAGTAGACTGGCATGGTCCTAGGATACAAAATTTCACACACGGGATTTTTACTGTTATTATTGATGTACAGCTGCCACCGGATCTCGCCGTTAGCCAATATTTCCATGCTGTAACAACCGCTGATGGGCCACTGCGAAAGATTATCGGAATCTAAGCAAGCATCAAAAGGAACGGTCAACGCCGATTGGCTTCGGCGAACATTTTGCGTGACAACAAGCGGTTGGACTATTGTTTTACTCTCGCCCACCTTGATTCCCAACTCTAACGTAGGGAATTGCATTTTACCCACGGTGCACAATGACTGCCCCCCCTTAAATAGAATATCTTCAATTGTTCCTTGAGGCGAAAAATCAAAATAAAGATCGCTTCCGGTAAACCAATCCATGCCCGTTCCCCCCCCTTTAAACCCTTAATAACCGCATTCGTTGTAATTCTTGCGCTGCTGCGCATTGAACTTCCCGGCACCCGGTAAATGATTGCTTAAATAAACACTGGGGGGGTGCAGCCCTAGATCCAATAATTTTTCTACAACGCCTGCTTGCAATGCCCAGTTGAGATATGATGCGGCAATTCCCGATGCAGGGCAGATTCGCTGCCCATCCAACGCCTCAACTTCTACCAGGGCATCGCCGTAAGGGACACAATTATCCAGAACAATGTCAGCATAATCGAATAAGCGCAGTCCGCTTTCGTGGCGCGGTTCCAGTCGTTTCGATGCCTCCACCGATGTAACTGCAAGAATTTTTAGCCCCCCCATTTCCTTCCCCCCCAAACGGGCCATTTCCACGGACATAACATTGATGCCCGAGACTGAACCGATCATCAATATATCGCCGGCCTGAAGTTGGGCCTGGGATAAAACATATTGGGGAATATCCCTGATCTGATCGATAAATATGCGGTTTTCGTTGGGTGGAATCGGCCTGAAACGTACCGGATGGCTGGCCCTCACCTCTACGATCATGGGGGGTTACCATCATCAATCCGCCGGCACGCCCAACAGCCTCGTGCATCAGCATGTGGCCGGTGTCAAATAGATTCCATGTTCCGCCATTTGTTACCGAGTCCACTATTACTGCCGCCGCCTGATCAATCACAGCTATTTGTGTTTCTTCTATCTGCCTCAGCACAGAATTCATTTTTGCGAAATATCGCTCCGCCAGCATCACTTTCCACCTTACCTTTCTAAGCGCCCAAATTTTTGGAACAATTGACAATTCGGTGAATACCGGCCAAATTCACCGGTTGTTTTCCCAGCTCTAAGGCCAATATCAAAGCGCCGACCCAAGGCTCAAAACATGGTTCCACATAGCGAGAATGGGGAATGAATTCTTGCACTGCTTGGCAAAAAGAATCCACGACCGGCGAATTTTTGCGCGCCACGCCGCCTACAAGTGAAACTTGCACCGGGCGCGAGTCCACCTTTAATCTATGACCAAGGTTGGCCGCCAGTTTCGCTAATTCAACCCCCCCGCATCGTGCAGGATTTTAAGGGCAACTGCGTCACCTTCTCGCGCCGCCTGCATTACCAGAATAGTAAGTGCGGCTATTCTTTGCCGGCTCACATCCTCCCTGTACACAAAGGTGCGCAACTCTATGTCAAAGGAATAATGGAGCGCCCTGCGAAAGATTTCCTGCAAGTCGGTCCGGGGCCCCCCCTTTCGTCGGCTGCCAAAGCGACTGCCCGCAAAGCCTGCAAACCAATCCAATAACCGCTGCCTTCGTCGCCGAGCAAGGGTCCCCCCCACCCACCGTTGATCAACCACTGCCCATCCCACAGCCCGGCCGCAAAGGAACCCGTTCCTGCCAGAACCACAATCCCGTCCCCCTCAGGAAGTGCTGCCCGGAAAGCGGCCGGAGCGTCCGATTCAACTTTGATGGTTGCCTGTGGGCAAAAATCTCTCAAAGCCTGTTCCGTTGCATCCGGTGTGAAGCCCGGGGCGGAAAGATAAATTACCTGAACTTGAGGTGCGGGCGTTGGGTCCGAAGCGGACATGCCCAGGGCTGTGGCCACTGCAACCCGCATCGCGGATATAGCGTCACTTTCTGAGACAAAATGTGCATTTGTAGGCCCACCGTACCCAATGCCCACAATTTGCTCACCGGCAGTAACGGCACAAGCAACTGTCTTCGTTCCACCACTGTCTACTCCAATGAAGATTTTCTCACGAATTAACATATTAAGTTCCTCTCTTAGTTCCTTTTTAGGTCGAAACGAAGGATATATCTCTCCGCCAAATATAACGTGCGATTATACATGACTCGATGATTACCGATCCCGTCCACTTTACGTTCCACAACCATAAGAACGACTGACTCGTTCTCAACTCCAAAAACCTCACATTCCGCGTCAGTTGCCAGCCTTGCTGTCACATATTCTTCCGCTTTACCGTGCTGAATTTGTAGTGCTCTTCTAACAGACGCTCAATATCTACCGATGAAAGATTGTGCGTTAATAGATCTGGGCATAAAGCCACGGGAATATAAGTTTCCTCCAACGCTACTGCCGCATCGTTCGCCGTTCTTAGTCGTTTTACAGAGAATGCCGCTGTTCCCTCCGGAACATCAAGATGCCAGGCTAACTCGCCGCTGGCCACTATCTGGTTGTGCTCCAACAGTTTTGTGCCTGCAATTAGTCCCCGGTCCCGCATTTCCTCCGTAAAGCTTCTCAAGGGTGTATGAATTCGATGCGTATTCACAACGGTACCTTTGCCGGGAGTTCTTTCTACCAACCATCCGAAACCAGTACGGCAATAGCCCTTTTTACCGTTGATGGGCTAACTCCGAATTCTTTGCTTAAATCATCCTCCGACGGAAACCGCTCTCCCGGAGCCAATTGCCCCCCCAAGAGAATTCTTTCTTCCAATGTGTTTTTGATTTCCAAATAGAACGGCAATTTTCTAGATCGTGTCATAACAAACTCCTTACTTTAAATTCCTTAATGGTATTGATGGTATTAATGGTATTGATACTATTAATACTCCGCAGGTCCGCGAACTCCTC
>JMBV01000526.1_pt1 | contig 11648 bp, 16 predicted proteins | sample 616531 | NCBI WGS metagenome assembly JMBV01 (sample SAMN02727904, study PRJNA239997) | anaerobic digester metagenome | biome: anaerobic digester; isolation source: mesophilic anaerobic digester inoculated with municipal waste water sludge... | place: Germany: Bielefeld University, CeBiTec ... | reverse complement strand
GGGGAAATTTTTATTTCCCAGGGAAATATCTACTTTATAATTCTCTCCATTTTCTAATATAATCTTCTCTGCTATATTTTTGATTTCATCTAAATTTTCTTCTATAATATATTTAGTTTCTGTGGTGGATTTACTGTATTTAAATTTTTCTCCCATTTCTTCTAGGATTTTGTCTCGGACTTTAATTTTAAGTAATTGATCTTCTTCCCCCCCATCGCTATTAGCTTTAATGTGGAAACGGATTATATCTTCCTTAAAGCTATTGGCATTTTTGCTTTCCACATAAGGGCAGATTAAGTAGACAAAAGTAATTATAAATAAAGACAGGCCTAGGATTAATTTTTTTTATATTTCATTTTATTGCCTCCATTTTTATATTTTTCCCATTATTATTAATTATCTCCTAGGATAGTTATTTTATACAATTATTTAATTAATCCAGTTCCCCTAATTTTTGCATCTACTATTATATTAAATTTAAGATTTGGATATATTTCATCCCATTTTCCCTTAATACTTTCCCATTCATCTGGATAATATTTACTCAAGTATTCCCTAATACCTATTATATCTGCATTATATTTTTTTTGACTTAAAGCTATGGTATCTTCTATTTCCTTTTTTTTAATTGTTTCTCTATAGCCTTTTCCATATCTGTTAGAATCTTATTATTATAGACGTTTACATCTTTTCCCATTATATAACCTTGTAAATACCCTTCTGTATTTACTTTTATATTTACATTTATATTTTCGTCTAATATTACATCTTTGGTGGATTTAGTCCCAGTAATATTATAAGATAATAGACCTCTTTTATGTTCTATATCAATTAATTCTAGTTTTACTTTATTCTTAACTAATGCTATAGCCCTGTTTTCTATTCCATTTAATTTCCCAATTGATTTATAATTTTTTTTATTATTATGGCACCACCTACATCTACTTTGTCCCCCCCTGCTTTCTCTATTAGAGGGACTAAGGCTACATTATTGTAATCCATTTCTTTAATCATCCCAGTTAAGGTTTGAGGGGTAAATCTTGCGGCAGATTTATTGTCTTTTAATATGTTATAAATTGTTTCATTTCCACTATGTTTATCAGTAGATTTTGAAGATAAAATATCCTTAGCATTTCCCTTGGCTATTAATATTTGAAGTTTTTTTTGTTTATTTTCGTATCCCTATTTAATTCATCTATTAATTGTTTTACTAATTTATTGTCCTTAGCTAAATCTTCTCCAATTATTAATACCTTTAAATGTTTATAATGAAAGGGAAATTCTTCCTTGGTACTGGCAGTCCTTCCCGCTTGAAATAATGAGGAACTAGGGGCATTAATCACAAATACTTTTTTTATCTTCTGAGGGATTTTTCCCAACGGCATTTATATTTGGATAGACATAGGTTACTAAATATTTATTCATATCTTTAGTATTATTTAAATCCATACCAATACTGGAGACAAATAATCTTTGATTTATTTCTGCTATATCCCAACAACCTGTCAAAAAAAAGAGTAAGTAATAGAATTGTGGCTAGAATCCACTTCTTCATGATTTTCTCCTCCCATTTTTGAATAAGCCTAAAAGAAATAAGATAGTAGGTATTACCATTATGGCTATTATGGAAAAATATTTTAATACCCCCCATAGAACCTCATCTGTCTTCACTAAACTTTTAGGGAATATTGCAATTGTATATATAATTGGTATCAGAGGCAGTATATAGACTTTGTGGGATTTAGTATTTAATATATCTGAAAGTATTACCCCAGAAAAATGAAGCAAAGGCCCTAGGGTGCCATAAACTACCATTACCCATATGGCTATAACTATTCCATCTAGATTTTCTAAAAAAAATCCTGGTAAATCCACTTCTTTCACTAAAGCTATAGTAGGCCAAATTTCCCTTTTTAATTGATGTATTCCATATTGAGATAAAGTTGTAAAAAATACTATTAAATATATGCCTATAACTAATAATATGCCATTTAAATTATATTTTAAGGTTTTTTTTCTTTGTTTTCTGCCATATGTAGGACTAAAAGAATAAACTCATAACCTGAATAAGAAAAATAGCAGTTGAAATTCCCTTTAGAATAGTTTTATAATTTAATCTAAATATTGGATATATATTGGTAAAATCCATATTAGGTATGCTTATTATTAATAAAAATAAAACAAATCCAAAGATAATAGGATAAATCATAACTGCCATTCTCGCAATAGTCTCTATTTGACATCTAGCTATATAAGAAGTGGCTAAGAGCATGGTAATTATTATGACTTCTGTGGGGTAGTTTCTAATAAATAGACTTCTATAGTATCTGCAAATATCCTAATGCTTACGGATAATAAAAGTATACTATAGGCAAAAAAATATTAATAATAAAAATTTAAAGCCTATGGGATGAATGATCTCTTTTCCCAATTGAAAAAAATCCCTATTAGGATATAGTTTAAATAGTCTATCTATCATAATAATAAAGGGTATGGTAATAAGGCCTCCTAATAAAATCCCAATCCAACCGTCATTACCCATTACTATGGCAATATCACTAGGTAGAGACAATATACCTACTCCTATGATTATGGTCACCATTAGGGCCTTTATTTGCATATTGGATATTTTATTTTGTCCATTCACCTTATCACCTTCTTCTCATTCTTCTTTTATTTTTAGTAAATGTAAACTTTGGCCTAAATTCCAATTGTTGAACTGGTGCTTTTATTAGGGTGTCTTTTAAATCTCCCTCTTCAATGCCTAGACCTGAATAAGGAGAAGTGAAGGGGATTCCAAAACTATTTAAATTAGCTAAATGAGTAGATAATAGAACTATGCCTAGCATTATTCCATATAATCCAAAAATAGCTGCTAAAACCATAAAACCAAAGCGACAAATCCTAAGGCCAGAGGCTAATTCATAACTAGTTAGGGTGAAGGCTGATATGGTAGTAATAGCCACTATAATTATCATTAAGGGACTGACTATACCTGCTTCTACTGCTGCCTGACCTATAATAAGTCCTCCCACTATACCTATGGTAGTTCCTATGGGGGGGCCAGAGATTCTAGTTCCTGCTTCCCTTAGTAGTTCTATGGTAATTTCCATTAAAAAGGCTTCTACTACGGCAGGAAAGGGCACGTTTATTCTGCTGGCAGCTACAAAATAAGTTAATCTTGTAGGTATTAGGCCAGGATGAAAAGAGGTAATGGCTATATATAATGCTGGAGATAAGGTGGCTAAAAAAAAGCTATTAATCTTAGTGTTCTAATAAAGGAAGATATGGTCCATCTACTATAATAGTCTTCTGCTGATTGAAGTAGGGTACCTATGGTAGCAGGTACTATTAAGGCAAAGGGGGGGAATTATCAACTAAAATAACCACTCGTCCTTCGTAAAGAGCGGCCGCAGCAGTATCTGGCCTTTCTGTATTTTCTATTTGGGGGGGAAATGGAGATAGATAATTATCCTCTATTAAATGTTCTAATATAGCCGAATCAATTATTGCGTCTATATCAATGCTGTTTAATCTTTTATTGACTTCATTTAATAATTCTGGATTTACAATATCCTCTATGTATAAAATTGCCACATTAGTTCTGGATCTTCTGCCAATATCGAGGACTTTGACTTTCATTTTAGGATCTTTGATCCTTCTTCTAACTAGGGTCATATTTATTTTTAAGGTTTCACTAAAACCGTCTCTAGGCCCCCTAACTACGGTTTCCGTTTCTGGCTCCCCTACACCTCTAGTAGGCCAACCTCTGGTGGAAAGTATTAGAGCCTCTGCTACCCCATCTACTAGGAGTACAGTTTCGCCTGATAATACACTGTTTACTATTTCATCTATCTGAGTTTTTTTCATCTACTTCTGGAATGGCAATAGCTTCTTTAGTTAAAAAAATCTAGGAGATTCTTTTTAAATTTAGTTAAATCAAAATCTTCACTTTCACTAAAGGAAAGTAAAAGCTGTATGGCATATTCAGATAATAAATGTTTATCTATTAGCCCATCAGAAAATATAAAACAAACCTGGAGTTTTTTTCTCTTTGCCTATTTCTATAAAACGAAAAGAAATGTCTCCACAGTCCTTGAAAATATTTTTAAGATTATCCACATTTTCATTCAGTTTCTTGGATAAGTAATCCATCTTTTCCTCCTAGTATTTTTTTTAATTACAATAAACATTATTATTCCAAATATTATATAAAAATATGAAATTATTTGAAGTATTTTTAATTCTTTAGTAAAGCCTTGGTTTTTTTAAATTGGAACTATCTATTAATAGGGAAAGTATTCCTATTAGAATGAATAGGATTAGACTTCTAGTATCAAATACTCTTATAAAAAAATTCCATAAAAAAAACCACCTTTTGCTAAGATATTTATATATTTAGCAAAAGGTGGGGGGGATATTATACATGTAACAGCAAATATTGGTACCCTGAGACAATGAGAACCGTCCCCCCCGCTGTCCCATTATCTTGTCTTTGTCGCTACAACTATAGGAATCTTCTTCTTCAATTCCTCCCTACATCTACACAATTTCCCCCCCTTATCATCAAATATCCCAAATACCGTAGGCCCGCTGCCGCTCATGAGACTCCCTAGGGCTCCATGATTTAGCATGGTTTCTTTGATTTCAGATATTATAGGGTACTTTTTAATTACAGTGTCTTCCATAATATTTGCCATATTTTGTCCTAATTTTAGTAGATTGTCTTCTGCCATAAATTGAATTATTTCTTCAATATTGATATTCCCGCCATTGGTTAAATCCAAATTATTGTAGACTTTTTCAGTAGATACAAATATACCTGGATTGGCCAATAATAGCACCTTTCCTGAGAAAGGTTTTAATTTAATTAGTTTCTCTCCGATTCCTTGGGCCCAGGCTGTGCCCCCCCATTATACAGAAGGGCACATCAGCACCAATTTCTACGCCTATGTTCATTAATTCTTCTTGGGAAAATCCTAGATCCCATAATTGATTTAATCCCTTTAATACAGCTGCAGCATTAGAACTGCCCCCCCTGCTAGGCCTGCAGCTATGGGGGGGATTTGTTTATCTATATTTATAGCTATTCCTCTGTTTTCTCCTACTTTGTCCACCATTTTCTCCCAAGCTTTGTAGACTAAATTAGTATTATCTAAGGGGGGAGATTTTTATTATTAGATTGAATTTCTATTCCAGAATCTCTTTTTTTCTAGAATTATAGTATCTTTCAACTCAATTTCTTGCATTATAGTATTTAATTCGTGATACCCGTCTTCTCTTTTGCCTAATACATCTAGGGATAAATTGATTTTCCCATGGGATTCTAGTGTTATTTTTTTTCATATATATTCTCCTTTGATTAATTCACGGGTATATTATATCATAGTTTTAGAAATCTATATCTACCTTTTTCTCTATTATAATTTTTTTCCCCAGGCATTAGTGTAGAAGGAGAACTAATATCATTGGCTAAAATAATTTCTTCCATGGTACTATTATATCTTTTAGCAATATCCCAGAGTTTATCTTCTTTTTGCACCATATAAATAATTAGACTAGGCCTATTTTCTTGTCTATATTAATTTCTGTTTCTTCTATTTCTGTTATTATATCTATTCTGCTTTCTTTATTTATGGAAATATGATTTTTAATATTCCCATCTATTTTTAATGTATTTTCCCTAAAACTATACTTTAACTCTTCTAAATTTGTTTCCACATTGAGTATGGGATTTTCTATAGTTTCTTCTATAGTTAAATAGGATTTAAAAGGTATTTCCTCTTTCATGGTGGATATTTCTTCTGTTTCCCCTTTTAAATAATAAATATTTAAATCTATTAGGCCTTCTAATATTACTTTGTCCTCCACATATTGATTGTCTATTATACTGGCATAACCATCTACAGCATAGATTTCTTGAATGTCAAAAATGCTTAATTCTCTAGATATATTTTCCCTTACTATTATGTCTTTGATGTTTTCTACAATGGCTATTTCTTCTTCTTGGAGATCTATTACTTTATCTGTAGAATACAGATCTATGATTAATTCCTTTTCCTCTATATTGTAAACCTTGGCAGAGACCTTTATTTTTACCTCCAAATCTATTATTTTGAAATCTCCCTCTAGATTTTCCCTTAACTCATACTGACCTTCTACTACTTCCATATTTATATGGCATTGGGAATCTCCGTCTATATTTTCCATTTCTAGAAAATGAGTAAAGGGGGAATTCTCTTTTAATAGAGTTTAATTTTTCTCCACCGTAGTAGATTATGGAGCTTTCAATAGTGCCTGAAACCATAATTCTATCCTGGGAAATACTGTTTTCATTTTCATAGGCTTGAATTTGGATTTTAAGTATTTCCTCTATATTTGGCTCTTCTTCCCCCCCGATTTCAAAGGCTTCTTTTATAAATCCATAGGATTCTTCTTTTCCCCCCCTAATATTATTGTATTGGATTTTCTCCCTAAGGATTTGAAGATTTGGAACATCTTTTATATCTTTTATTACTTCTATTAAATTGATTTCCTCTACCTTCCCCCCCATTAATTTTATTAAAGCCCTAAGGGAAAGCCTTCTCTCGTCAGCTATTTCTCCTTCAATATATTCTAATTTGGATTTTACCTCTACGGACATTTCCTCATTAATGCCCTCTATTTCTATTTCTTCTTTAAAATCTTTGTTGATTTCTAGAAGGTGAATATTTTGTTTCTCTTCTGTGGATTTATAAGCTAATTTAAATTTTACTAGTCCATTAACTAGTATTTTATCTTGAATTATTTTAGTATTTAAAATCTCTATTTTTCCATCAGTCCAAAGTATCCTCTCTACTTCTGCCTCAGCTTGACCTAAATATAAATCCGTTTCGATTAAGGCCTCTATTTCATCATATCCCTTCAGTTCTTCTAGTTTAAGAATGTCCCTTATGATTTCCATTTCTATACCTCCCCCCCTATTTATCTCTTTTTTTTATATCCTATAAGAAAGTATATGTTTCAGCTTCTAAAAAAAAGAATAGAAATAAAAAAAACAGAACCGAAATGGTCCTGCCTTTTATTAAGATATATTAATTTTTCTCTCTGCTTCATCGCAAATGGTTACTTCTACTGTCTCTGTTAGTATATCTGAGTAGGTATAAGATACTCTTCTGACGGAATCGTATTCATTAGATATCCTCACTACAAATAAATTTGGATAAGCATCTTCTAATATACCTTCTCGTACGATAATTTTCTTTCTACCTTTATTAGCTTTTAAAATTACCTTTTTGCCAACACAATCCTCTACGTCTTTGCGAATTTTGTCTAAACTGTTTTTTTTCCAACAAAGCAACCACCTTCCCTAAGTTTCTCCCCCTAAATGGGGGGGCAGAAGGAGTGTAAAGGGACACTCATGGCTTTATTTTATCACAATTTGTCCATCTTGTCAAATAAATTTATATTATACTATGAATATAAAACTTTGTCAAATATAAATTATATTTTCAAGCACCAAAATAATCCAAAATCCCTACTTCTATTGCATTAACTATGTTCATTAGATATTTTTGGTCCTTTAGCCTAAGTTCTTCTTCAATATTCGACAAATATCCAATTTCAATTAAAAGAGAACTGGCTCTTATTCCTCTAAAGACATAGAAATTCCCCTCTTTTACACCTCTATTGGGAATAGAATTTTCTTTTAGATTCTCCAAGATTAGATTTCCCAAAGTCCTTGCAGCTTTATCTTCTTTGAAATAATAGATTTCAATGCCCTTTGTAGTAGATTTAGGATAATAATCTAGATGAATAGATATGAAAAAAATCTGGGTGGATTTTGTTTGCTTTTTCTATTCTTTGAGCTATTAATATATTCTCATCTTTTTCCCTAGTAAGATGCACCTGTGCACCTTTACCTTCTAAATTTTTCTTTAGTATTTGGGATAATTTTAGGTTTAAATCTTTTTCCATAAGGCCTAGATAGTCCCCCCCTATATAGCCTTTATCTTCTCCTCCATGGCCTGGGTCTATTACTATAATTTTCCCATAAAGAGGCCTTTCTATACAGGGAAGGGGGGGAATTCTTTTATTTCCACTCCTGTGTAATAGTATTTTAGTATCTCTTTATAATCTTTTCCTTCTTGGGCCATTTTTTTCCCCCCCACCATATTGACAATATCCCAATCCATGACCATAGCCTCTGGATATAAATTTAATATTTTCTGGATAAATTTTAAATCTAGTGGAATTTAGTTCTAAACTCTTCATTAATTCTGTACCTTTGAAATTTTTATCCCCCCCTATTTTAATGGAAACTACCCTGTCCTGCTTGTCTCTTTTAATATTATCTATAATATTTTTAATTTCTATTTTATTTTCCCCACCTACTTCTGGAAAGCTTGTTTCCAATTTCTCTTCTAATTCTTCTAAAGTGAAAGTCTTTTCTATTTCCCAATAGGGTGAGCTTTGACAGTAATCACATAATACCCGGCGAAGATAGCTAATGGAGTTTCCCAATACATTTTCTGCATTTTCTGTACTTCCTCCACAACAAATATGATATCTCGCATCTATTGGCTTGTTTTGAAATAATATTACAATTCCCCCCCTAGTTTCTTCTACTGCCCTATGGATTTTGTCTATATTTTTATATTCTAAAAAAATTAATATCTAAATTCACAGTTTCCCTACCACCTAGAAATCTCGACTCTCTCAATAGATTAGTCCTAATGATTATTGCCTGAGCTTTTAGACTTTCTATATGAAAACTTGGATTTTCCAAAGCTAATAACAATTTAACCATTTTTCTAGGGGTATATCCATTTCTCTATTTTATTAATATCAAATATACTATTCTGAAATCCTTATCCACAATATTACCCCCCTATAATCACTATTAATACATATTATGAAATTATGGTTATGAAGTGATAAATGTGGTATAATTAGGATATAAAAGGATGGTGAAAAACATGAAGGGTACAAATGTATCTGCGTGGATACGGACTAGCAAATCACTATACGGTGAAGATTTAGTAAATGAAGCATTGGAACACTATGGTATTAGCGGGGGACAAGTTATTTACCCCAACGGAAGATATAGATGATTATATTGCTTTAGGATTTGTAGATTATATGGCAGAAAAACTTGAGAAAGATAGTTCTGAACTTTGGATGGAAATTGGAATTGGCAATGTTAAAACTTTTTCAGTAGATTATCCTGCTTTTTTTTAGGTACAAAAATTTATATTCTTTTCTAAAGGCCTTATATGATATTCATATTGTAGTGACGAAAAGGATTCCAGGAGCTAAACCTCCAATTGTAAATATTGAAGCTATTGATAATAGAAAGGCCGTAATGAGTTATTCTTCCCCCCTAGGGAAATGTTTGCATACTTTCATGGCATGTTAAAGGGCTGCCATATATTATGATGAGGAAATAGAAGTGGAGACCTTAGAAACTAGGGAAGGCTTTACAAAAGTAGAGATTACTTTCCAAAATGAAGTACATAGGGAAAAGAACTATAAATTTAATAAATTTTTCTCTTTTGGTTTTGTAAAAAAAATTGGAATTAAAAATTGCCCTAGGTACCCTAATTTTCGGGGGAATTCCTATGATTGTTTTGTCTCGATTTGTAGATGATAAAATCCTTATGCCTATATCCTTATTGCTTGCCTTTTTTTTGTGCCCTATTTAATTGGAAAAGGTTGGTAAAACCTATGGATGATATCCTACTATCTATAGAGGAAATTAAGGACAAGGATCTGTCCTTCGAAAGAAATATTTCTACTAATGATTTGTTTGAGGATATGAATAATAGTATTAATGAGATTAAGGCCAGTATAAAAACAGATTTTGTAGGCTATAAGGGAACCACAGATGAATTAAATGTCTTTGCAGATAGATTCAACGATATATCTGCTAATATGAGTGATACTTCTAAGGATATTACAAATGTAGTGGAGCAGGTGGCCTATGGGGGGGCCATTAATCAGGCAGAAGAAACAGAATCTGCAGCCTATAATTTAAATGCTGGAATACAGAATTTAAATGCTATTGCAGAAGAAGAGAATAAAGGTAAGGCTGCTTTAGAAGAAGCAGTAAATAATATAGAAAAGGGCTTTGAGGATTTAAGATACACATCTAATAGTTTAAATAGTATATTAAATGAATTCTCCCAGGTTAAGGAGAAAGGAGTAAATCTTCAGGATAGTGCCCATAATGTTATGGAAATTGTAAAAACTGTGGAAAGAATTGCAGAACAAACTAATTTATTAGCCTTAAATGCCAGTATTGAAGCCTCTAGGGCTGGAGAATATGGCCAAGGTTTTACTGTGGTGGCTTTAGAAATTAGGAAGTTAGCCGAAGGTTCTAAGGAGGCTGTACAAAGTATCAATGATATTTTGGCATCCTTTGTTACAGAAATAGATGAGTTTGTAGGGGGGGATATTGAAGGCCAATATAAAATCCTAGACAAAGAAAATCAATCCCTAAGTACATTATCTACAGAAACCAGTCAAATAGTAGATACTATACAGGATGTGGCGGATTTAATTATTCAATTGGTAGAACAGCTAAATGCAGAAACAGAAACCATGAATAAAATATCCTATCATATAGAATCCTTAGCAGCAATAGCAGAAGAAAACTCCGCCTCTAGCAAGAAGTCTCAGCTAATGTATCTACTTATACAGAAGAAATTAGAAGAATGACAGAAAGCATAAGTGAGTTTAAGAAAGTATCTGAAGAATTTAGTAAGGATTTGGAGAAATACACTTTGTGATGCCGGGGGGGCATCAAATTGTGAATTTTAAATTTTGAATTGTGAATTTAAGCAGGATGCCAACCTAATGTGGGTTTTTGTTGGGAGTGTCTGGTAAGACCAAAATTATGCTTTTCAATTTTGTGCATATAGCTTAGTTTCTTTACCTAGGGAATTATTGGGGGGGTCTAGCTTCTGGGGGGGAAAATTCTGAGGCCTAGGTCTCAGAATGTGGGACAAGGGTGGGATAGTCCTCCTTGTCCCATTTTTATGTAAAAAAAGGGTGGCAGAAAAATGTCTTTCTGCCACCCTTTCAAAATTCATAATTCCCCATAGGGGGGGTGCTATATTCCCAATAGCCATGTAGCTATTGTAAAGTATATCATCAATGATAGTGCATCTACTATGGTTGTAATTAATGGACCTGCCATTATAGCTGGGTCTATATTTAGTCTTTCGGCTATCATTGGTAGTATGCCTCCTACTACTTTGGATATTACTACTGTTGCGAATAATGTAATGGATACTGTTAGGGATATTAAAAAGCCTACATCGTCAAATAAATATATTCTAAAGAAATTTACCACTGCCAAAACTGCCCCCCCAACTACTAAACTAATCCCCCCCAATTCCTTCAATACTACTCTTCCCGCATCCTCAGGCTCTATTTCTCCTAAGGCTATACCGCGGATTACTAAAGTAGAAGATTGGCTACCAGAATTTCCTCCTGTGTCCATTAGCATAGGAATAAATGCAGTTAGTACCACTACAGTTTGTAATACATCTTCGAACTTTCGTATGATTCCTCCTGTAAAGGTGGCGGAAATCATCAGTACCAATAGCCAAATTATTCTATGTTTTGCTAGGGTAAATATATTGGCATCTAAATATTTTTCTTCT
>JMBV01000525.1_pt1 | contig 11679 bp, 20 predicted proteins | sample 616531 | NCBI WGS metagenome assembly JMBV01 (sample SAMN02727904, study PRJNA239997) | anaerobic digester metagenome | biome: anaerobic digester; isolation source: mesophilic anaerobic digester inoculated with municipal waste water sludge... | place: Germany: Bielefeld University, CeBiTec ... | reverse complement strand
CCTTTGGTCGGGTTTCGTTTTGTGGTTTGTCTTGCTTGGTTGATCATAGTTGGTTCACCCAATCTCTGAAGAATTGTCCTCTTTCTTCAAAATCTTTAAACTCATCGTAACTGGTGCAGCCAGGGGAGAGCAGGACAACATCACCCGCGACGGCTTGTGTTTGGGCTGTTTTCAGGGCTTCTGACAGGGTTTTGCAAACCACCAGGGACTTGAGATATTGCTTCGGTTTGCGTTCGCCGATAGCTTCTGCGATGATGGGCGCGGCTTCACCAAAATGATGACGCGATCCACTCTGCTGCGAACCAGCGCGGCGAGTTATCCCAGGGAGCTTCTTATCCCGCCCCCCCAAGCAGAAGCACGATCGGTTCTTTGATCGCTTCGACAGCAGCAATGGTGCGTTCAGGGGCGGTGGCGATGGCGTCGTTGATCCAGCTGACGCCATTTACGTTGCGAACCAGTTCCAAACGATGGGGCACGCCTTCAAACTCTTCGACCGCTGTTTGGATGGCGGGCAAGGCAAGCGTGGCTGCCGCGGCAATGGCGGAAGCCGCCAGCAGGTTGTAGACATTGTGCTTTCCTCTCAGCTGACTCCATTCCAGAGGGAATAATTTGGTTTTATCAAAGCCGATCTGGAGCCAAATCCAGTCGTTTTCCAAGTAGGTGCCGTTGGTACGGGCTTCTGGTTTGTTGAAACCAAAACTGATCAGGTCGCCTTTCAGGTCAGAAAGCAGGTTGAAGGAAATTTCGTCCTCACGATTAAGAATGGCGACATCTTCAGCGTTTTGATACCAGAGGATGCGCGCTTTCGCGTCGGTGTAAGCCTGCATGCTGCCATGACGGTCGAGATGGTTGGGGGGGTGATGTTTAGGATTGCCGCGATCTGAGGGGGGGCTTTGGTCATCAGCTCCAACTGAAAGCTGGAAAGCTCCATCACTGCCAGGTCGTCTTCATCCATCTCATCGACGTTATCGATCAGGGGGGGATTGCCGATATTTCCACCGACCCAAACCCGGTTGCGATTGCCCTTCATTTCGAAGGTTTTTTTGTGCCATCGCGCCGACAAGGGCTGTAGTGGTGCTCTTGCCCGCGGAACCGGTAATTCCGACTACGCTGCAGGGACATTCCTCGAGGAAGATCTGAGAATCGTTGCTCAGTTTGATCTTTCGGATCAAAGCTTCCTGGATAAAAGGAATTGTCAGCGGTACACCACCGGAAACACAAACCAGGCTTGCGTCGTCAAGAATTTCGATATGGTGACCGCCCAGATCAAGCGTCACAGGGAGGGATTTCAAAGTCTCCAGTTCCTTGCCAAGTTTGTCTTCGGAGCGCATATCGGTAACGAATACCTGCGCGCCTCGTTTGGTGAAAAAGCGCGCCAAAGCCTGCCCCTGTCGGGCAGCTCCGATGACAACTACTTTTTATCTGCATAATCTTTCATTTACTCACCTAATAAAGGTCAGGCCCAGTCCGAGCATGGCTCCGACGAGCTCAATAATCCAAAAACGAATCAAGATCTGGCTTTCGGTCCAGTGAATTTCTTCGAAATGATGGTGGATCGGGGTGCGTTTGAAGACGCGTTTGCCGCCGGTGATCTTGAAATACGATACCTGAATGATGACACTAAGCAGTTCTGCCATTGGAATGATGGCAATGAGGGGGCAGGAACAACCAGCGACCGGTCATCAGCGCCACGACACCAAGGGTTCCTCCGAGAGCCAGTGATCCGGTATCACCCATGAAGAGTCTGGCTGGGTTGACATTGAACCAGAGGAAACCTGCCAGGGAGCCAACCACACAAAAACAGAAGCGTCCAAGGTACATCTGCCCTTGCATCAGCGCGATGATCCCGTAAATGCCGAAGGCTGTCATTGAGATCATGCTGGCGAGACCATCGATCCCATCCGTAAAATTCACCGCGTTGCACATGCCAACGATGATGATGGTTGCCACAGGGATATAAGCCCAACCGAGATTTAGCGGCAGATCCGAGCTTGGCCAGAACAAATGGGGCACGTAGAGCACATTTTTGAGGAAATATGCCAGACCAATGGCGACAATGACCTGAAGGATAAATTTTGTGCGGGCGCGCATGCCAAGCCCCTTACGCGTGCCGCGAATGCCTTCCCAGTCATCCAGCGCGCCAATGATCGCGTAGAGCCAAAGCGCTGAAAGGGGGGGCACTAAGATCGAAGAACCGAGCAGACGTGAGCCGAACAATGACACCGCGTTGAGAATGACGGTGAGCAAGGTGATCGGCACCAGAAACATGAACCCACCCATCGTGGGAGTGTTCTCCTTGGCGCGGTGGGTGATCGGCTGATCGTCACGGATGAGCTTTCCGATATTGAAGCGCGTCAACAATTTGATGAATGGGTCTCCCCAAATTGTTGAGAGTAAAAAGCTGATACTGCTGATGCTATCGCGAGAGAAAAACCACGCATCAGGACTTTTCCTCCAATTCTTGAATGATACTGACCATATTCATGCCGTGCGATCCTTTCACCAGGACGATCTGACCTTTTATCAATGATTTTGATAAATAGGAGCCTGCTTCGCGGGCATCGGCAAACCAACGAATATTCTCAGGCTTGAACTGTCCTTTGCTAACCTGTCGGTAAAGTTTCTGGTATCTTGGTCCGATCAGGACGATCTTATCAGCCAGGCTCAGGACTTTGTCCAACACCTGCTGATGCCCTTCAGTTTCGTATTGACCGAGTTCAAGCATATCTCCCAGGACAGCCACTTTCTCGCCTTTCATTTCACCGAGAAGGTCGAGGGCAGCCAGGGTCGAGAGCGGTGAAGCGTTGTAGCTGTCGTCCATGACGGTCGCGCCGCTGGCGGTCGTGAAGAGACGAACCCGTTGAACTGGGGTTTGGGTTTCAATGAAGAGTCGATCTCATCCCAGCTCATGCCAAGATGCAGGGCAACAGCGATACAGCTGAGCAGGTTATAGACCGAGTGTTTCCCCCATCAGTTTTGAAGACAGGGGGGGGTAACTCTGATCTTTTGATGGGCGGTGAAACGGATGCCGTTGGCGGCTTCTGAATGGATCTCATCAGCCCATAGGTCGGCAAATTTATTGAGTCCGATATTGACCACTTTGGCAGTGGTTTCCGAAGCCATGGCGCGCACCAGGTGGTCATCAAATTAAGTACTGCCAGGCCTTTGGGTGAGGGCGGCAGCGCCTGGACGAGTTCGGCTTTGCCCTGAGCGATCGTTGCAAGGTCGCCGGCTCTTTCAGCGTGAACCGTACCGATATTGGTGATAATGCCGATCTGCGGTCGGGCGATCGTGCAGAGCAGGTCAATTTCGCCAGGGACATAGAAGCCCATCTCGAGTACGGCTACCTGATGCTCTTTGCTTAGTGAGAATAAGGTCAGGGGCAGCCCGATCTCGTTGTTCTGATTGCCTAGATTTTTGAGCACTTTGAACTTATAGCTCAACAAGGCTGCCAGTGTTTCTTTGGTGGATGACTTGCCAACGCTGCCGGTGATCCCGATGACTGGAATCTGAACCTGTCGGCGCCAGTAAGTCGCGATCTGCTGCAAGGCTTCCAGGGTATCAGGAACCAGCAGACAGAAGGGAACCGGCGGGATCTCGTAGATCTTCTCAGAAACATTGAGAATGGGGTAGTGCAGCTCGTTGGGTCTATCAATGAGCGCGAGGGCGGCACCGCCTGCGAAAGCGTCTTCGACATAACGGTGACCATCGGTGTGTTCACCAGCCAGAGCGATGAATACGTTCCCAGCTTCGATCTGACGCGAGTCAATGCAACCGCCAGTGATCGGGCGGTCATTGCGCAGGCTGATATCATGACCAAGCGCTTTGAGGATCGTTCCAAGGCTTAATTGTTTCATTCTTCTCATTCCCCCCCCATCGTTCCCATACTGCCGGAAAGGCGAATGCTATCCGGAGGAATATCCATCAAAACAACCAGCTTGCTGACCAGCTTTGAGAAGGTGGGAGCGGCTGTTTCAGAACCCCATTGCGAAATGGAGGGTTTTTCAAGCCAGACATAGACCAGGAATTTGGGGGGGTCTTCGACTGGTCCCCATCCGACGAATGAAGCGTTTGTGCCGGAAGAAGAGTAGCCAAATTCAGTGGCGATCTCACCGGTTCCGGTCTTGCCGGCAATACTATAACCTTCCACTAAAGCGATTGAGGCTTCATCCTCGAGTGAGGTATGGAGCATTTCAGTGATCGTGACAGCAGTCTCCGCCTTGATGGGAGTACCTACAACAACAGGGTCAATTTCATATTGCTGACCATTAATGATCATGGCTTTGACGACACGCGGAGTCATCATGCGACCATCATTTGCCAGGGAGCCAATCGACATTGCCATTTGAATTGGCGTGAGCGAAATGCCTTGCCCAAAGCTGTTGGTGGCGAGATCAACTTCGTACCATTGATTGTCTCCAGGGATCTTCAGGGGGGGCCAGGTGTTCTCGCCACCCAGGTCGATACCGGTTTTCCGGTCAAGACCGAAGGCTTTCAGGTAGGAGTAAAAAGTGTCAGATCCCATTTGGGTCGCCAGCCAGGTCATGCAGGTGTTCAATGAGTACTGGAGACATTCAGTCATGTCTACCGTTCCCCAGGCACCGCGATTCCAGTTATAAACGGTTGCGCCACCAATGAAGAAATGACCAACGTCATCAAAGGTTGTTTCTGGCGTGACCGTTCCGGAATCGAGGGCAGCAGCCATCGTAAGCACTTTGAAGACCGAACCAGGCTCATAGGTCTTGCTGATGGCGGAATTGTACGGCTTTGGATTGGGGGGAAAAGCTCGCTGTATTCCCAGTAATTGTTAGGGTCAAGCCTTGGGGTAGTCGCCATAGCATGATGCCGCCGTCTTCGGGGTTATAGACAAGGATGGTGCCGCCTTCGGAACCGGACCACTCAATGGCTTCATCAAGGACCTGTTCGGTCATTGCCTGGATCTCACGATCGATCGTCAGAACCAGACTGGTACCGGGTGGAACCTCTTCAACCGTGCTGAGACGCTGAGGGTCATAAGCATAGTAGACCTCCTCAGGAGTTCCGGAAAGCTGGCTGTCGTAAGCTTCTTCGATCCCAAAGTAGCCAATACCGCCTGTGCGATCCAGATAACTGTAAAAACCGAGGATATTTGAGGCTAATTCTCCTTCGGGATAGGAGCGATGAGAGTGAGGTACCCACCGCAGACCGGATAGTGAAGGAGCGATCTCATTCCCTTTGGTCTCGCGGTTGTCATAATCTTCCTTGATTGCTTCGAGCTGTTCAATTTCTCTCTGTCGACAAAATTGTCCAGAACAATGTAGTAAGGGTTGCCATTTCCAGGTGTCATCTGCGCGTCTCTGAGAACGCTGCCATAATCAAGCCCCCAGAACGGAAGAGGCAATGCTGGCGATGGTTTCGGGCTGTCGGTAGGCGTTGAGGTCGATCCCGACTTCGTAAGCCGTCTCATTCCCGGCGAGCAAATTGCCGCGGGCGTCGTAAATGCTGCCGCGATCGGGGGGGTAGATCAGATGGTACTCACCCTGATAGTTTCGCTGTCGTCAAGCAGCCGTTTTGCGCCATCAAGATTTTGAATACGGATCATTTGCAAGCCGACAATGCCAGCTACAACAGAGCAAATGACACAAATGATCAGGAAACGGATCTTCGTGGATTCGGTCATGGGGTCACCTCCGTAGGAGTGACTGGTTCGGGTACAGCCTGGATCTTTTCGGTGATCCAATCGATAAATGTGTTGGTAAATTCCGGCAAGAGGATCGGAGTACGCTGCTCTTCGATCTTTGGTGGGGGGGGAGCCAGAGAGGGCCCGGTCGGCGGAATGTAGCCTGGGACTTCGAGGTAAAGAGCCTCTTCTACGTTCATAAGGCGCATGTCCAGAGCGCCAATTCGCTCATTTAATGCCCGGGATGAAAGGATTTCGCCTAATTCGGTTTGCAGGTCATTGTTTTTGCGTTGCAAGGCTGCCAGTTCGCTTTCCAGGTTCTGGATGCGGCGTCCTGTTGCTGCGGAGCGACCGCTGATGAAGAGATAAAGCCCGGCAATCGCCGCGATGCTAACGACTACCAGCAAAAAAAATGCCAACCCACTGGAGTTGTTTACGCCAGGGTGCTTGTTTATAGGCTTGCATTAGATCGTTTTTCATTGCTTTCGTCGTTTCTTTCTTTACTTCTTTTCCAAAACCCTTAGTTTGGCACTGCGTGCCCTGGGGTTTCCCTCAATTTCTTCCTCACTCGCCGTAATCGGTTTGTTGGTGAGGATCTTTACGCTTGCCTTGTGCCCGCAGGTGCAAAGCAGCTGTTCGGGTGGGCAAAGACAATCGATACTTTCTCGTTTGAAGGCTTGCTTGACCAGTCTGTCTTCCAGTGAGTGGAAGCTGATGATCGCCAGGCGTCCTTTTGGACTTTAAAAGTGCTATCAGGCTCGGAATGGCTTTTCGATGACATTGAGTTCATCGTTGACCGCGATCCGTATCGCCTGAAAGTCCGCGTGGCTGGGTCGATCTTGCCTTTCGAAGCTCCTGAGGCTGACCGAACCAGTTCTGCCAGTTGGAAGGTGGTCTTGAGCGGTCGGTTCTCAACGATCTTTCGGGCGATTCGCCTGGAAAAGCGTTCTTCGCCGTATCTCCAGATCAGATCTGCCAGATCCTTTTCGCTAAGACTGTTCAACAGGTCAGCCGCGCTTGGTCCCTTGTCCGGGTTGAAACGCATGTCCAGTGGCGCGTCATAGCGAAAAGAGAAGCCTCTGTCTTGCTGGTCAAGCTGCATCGAGGAGACTCCCAGATCCATGAGAATGCCATCCAGCGCACTCCATCCTATTTGTTGCAAGATTCTCGCCGCTCGATATAAGATGCCTGTACGATGGTCGCGCGTTCGCCAAAGGGAGCCAGTCGGCTTTCGTAAGCGAAATTGCCAGCGGGTCGAGGTCGAGAGCAAGGAGCAAACCTTTTGGTGATGAGGCTTGCAGAATGCCCTCAGAGTGTCCACCTGCACCAGCTGTACAGTCGAGATACAGACCCGGGCTTTTCGGAGCCATATATTCGATTGTTTCTTGGTAAAGTACTGGGCGGTGTGGCGTTGTCGCCAAAGGCACCGCTTTCATTAAATTCCTCTAATTGGGACGTCTAGGGCTTCCCATGCGTTTGTCTGTGCCTCAGGATCGTCATGTTCTTCTTCATGCTTTGTTAGTTGATCCTTTGCCCAGATTTCAAAGTAGAAGGCAGACCCTACTATCACCACTTCTTCCTCAATTTTCGCTTCCTTCCGCAAGGATGGCGGAATGAGGATTCTTCCTGCTGAGTCATAAGTCAGTTCAGCGCTTTTTCCAGCAATATTACGTAAAAAAATCGCGTGCTTTTGGTTGGTTATGGACTGAACGCCTAAGGATTGCATGAAGGCATCAAAGGCTTCTGCTGTGAAAGCCATAAGATTGCCGTCCAAGCCCAGGGTGACAATCAGAACGCCGGAAGGAGTCCGATCCCTGAATTTTGATGGGATCGTTATCCTGCCTTTCTTATCGACGTTATGCTCGTGCGTTCCGTAAAACATTTGTTCTAATCTCTTCTTTAAGCGTCGAAGCGCCTTTTGGCGCTTCTTTCTGACCCTCGTGACACTTTCTGACACTTTATGACATTATTTCCCACATTATAGGTCTTTTGCCCCAAAAATGCAAGCTTTTTAGGGGGGGGCAATTTAGGGAATTCGTTGGTTTATTTCTTCTTAAATGGGAGGGCGATTGAAAATCCATGGTTTTCAATTGAAAGTGCGGTTCTGGATGACAATTTCGAGTAAATGATCGGGTCAAAAATATCTGTTTGACTGATGGACTCAGACCTTGATCTTTATTTGTCTACGCGAGGATGTGATAGCGACTGGCAGCTTAGCTTAAAGCACTATGGTTGTTTGGGGAAGGCATCGTTTTTGATCGTGAATTTGCATTATAATCACCGTATGGAAATGCCTAGTTTGCTCAATGACCGCTATCAACTCCAGGAGACCCTGGGGACGGGTGGAATGGCAGTCGTCTATAAAGCCAAAGACCTGATGCTGGAACGAAATGTCGCTGTCAAGGTATTGCGGGAGGACTTTTCGAAGGATCCCTCTTTCCGCGAACGCTTCAGGCAGGAAGCCCGCGCTGCGGCGAATCTTTCGCACCCAAACATCGTCACTGTGCACGATTTCGGATTGGACCAGCGCCATCTTTTTATCGTGATGGAATTTATGCCTGGTACTGATCTGAAAACTTTGACCAAACAGAAAGAACAATTCCAGGTGCATGAGGCTCTGGAGCTGATGATCCAGGCTTGTGGAGGCATCGGATATGCTCATCGCGCTGGATTGGTGCATTGCGATGTCAAACCGCATAATATGCTCACAACCCCCCCTGAAGGACGCTTAAAAGTGACCGATTTTGGGATCGCAAGGGCGCTTTCGACCATCTCGCCGGACGAACGCAGCGAAGTTGTCTGGGGTTCTCCGCATTATTTTTCTCCTGAACAAGCCAGCGGAAGACCGCCTTCTCCAGCTTCGGATGTATATTCTCTTGGCATTATCCTGTATGAGATGTTGACGGGGGGGAGACTGCCCTTTGTGGCAGCGGATTCGGCCGAACTTGCGCGTATGCATCGCGAAGAAACACCGGTTGCGCCACGATACTACAACCCTAATATCCCTCGCGCTGGAAGAGATCATTATGAAAGTTCTCTCGAAGGAGCCTTCAGCGCGCTATCGCACCGCGGATCAGCTGGGGGGGCGTCTGCTGCTGGGATTATATGACTCGAACCCGGATCACAGCATGACCATGGCTTTTGTTCGCGACACTTTTCAGCGCGTTCGCGGCGATCAGAGCCAGGAACAGGGAGCCGACTTATCTTCCGCAACGCCTCCGCCGCAAATTACGAAGTGTCTACTTCTACCGCAACCTTTTATGATTCTGCTAATTATGGAACAGGATATGATCCACAGGAAAATGTTCAAGCTGTTCCATCTGTGGAGAGTGTGGAACCGGAACCTGTTGCTGTGAAATTGCGCCAGCTGGTCGGGAACCCAAGGCTGAAGTCTTTTCTGCCCAAGTCTCAAGCTCGTTCGACTTTTCGGAAATCTGAGCCAGCAAAACCGGTGCTTCAATATACACAGGACTGGGTTGAAGAAGAAAGTGAAGCTATTGATTGGAAGACCTGGCTGTTGGGTCTGGCTGCCGCGGCGATGTTGATCGGGCTGATTCCGTTCTGGCTTTTTGTGTACATGCAAATTAAACCCTGAGAGGTAACGATGACCATTTATATTTCACCTTCGATCCTTTCCGCTGATCTGAACAATCTGGGAGCTGACCTGCGAGCCTGTGAAGAGGGTGGTGCGGATTTTATCCACATTGATGTCATGGATGGTCGCTTTGTGCCGAATATCACTTTTGGGCCTGATATTGTCAGAGCCTGCAAACGAGCGACCTCGCTGCCTTTGGACGTCCATTTGATGATCGTTGAGCCGGAAAGCATATTCAGAGTTTCATCGAGGCTGGGGCGGATATCGTGACAGTGCACTACGAAGCCTGCCCGCACATCCATCGTGTTTGCAATCCATCCGTGAGATGGGCGCGAAAGCCGGCATCACCTATAATCCGGGCACACCGATCGAGAGTCTGAGATTGTTGACCGATATGGTCGATCTGGTTCTGATCATGTCGGTAAATCCGGGTTTTGGTGGGCAGAAATATATACCTGTTTGCCTGGAAAAAAATCCGCCAGGTGCGCGAAATTCTGGATGTGGCAGGGTCGGACGCGATGATCCAGGTGGATGGCGGCATCGCAGCCGGTACTATCCTGGAAAATTACGAAGCAGGCGCGAGAAACTTTGTTGCCGGTACGGCAGTGTTCAAGCATCCTTATGGGATTAAAGCAGGAATTCGTGCGTTGAGGGACGCACTGGTTTAAAATAAAAAGCCGCTTAGCGGCTTTTTGCTTGATTGGAAGAAAAAACTAACGATATGCTTTGGTCAGGGTTTTGATGCAGCGCGCGCAAAGTACTTTGCGAACTTTCTTGCCACCCTCAAAACGGAAACCCGCTGCAGGTTGGGGCGGAACTTACGTCGGGTTGCGACGAGTGAGTGACTGCGATTATGACCGAAGGTGGTGGTTTTTCCACACTGATTGCACTTTGCCATCTCAATACCTTTCTTGCGTTATAATATCAGCTTGCCGCGTAACTGTTTACGCACGCAAGCGTTAATACTACCAGAGATTATGAGAATAATCAAGTGGTTTCACGGAGAAAAGAGCGAAACATGACAACACAAGAAAATCCAATGGGGAGCATCTATATCCTCACACAAGCAATTCGCACAGTGGCGCGTAATGCCGCTTTGCAATCTTATGGCGTCATCAGTCTTACCCCTGGAACAATGGGCGAATCGATTACGAAGTTTTTCAAACAAGATTCGGATTATGGCGTCGTTGTAAAAACCGAAGAAGATGGCGTGAGCCTCGAATTGAATTTGATCATTGAATACGGTTTAAGAATTAAAACAGTCACTGACTTAGTGGCTGAATCAGTTAAATATGCTGTTGAAAAAAAACAATGGCGGTACCGGTCAAGCGCGTTGATGTACATGTGCGCGGTTTGCGAGTGAGCAACCCGGATTAAGCTGCCAAAGGTGGTATATGACACAAAAGAAATATGTTCTTCCAGAAGAAAAAGAACGCAGAAAATTGTTGAAATCTCCAATTAATGGGGATGGTTTAATGTTGCTTTTTGAGGCTGGTCTGATCTGGTTGACGACCAACCAGGCTTATGTTAATTCATTGAACGTTTTTCCGGTTCCGGATGGCGATACTGGCACAAACATGGTCCTGACCATGCAGGCAGCCTTCAAGGAAGCCGATGAAAATCGAACAAAAAAACGTTGGCGCGACCGCCAAAGCCTTCGCGCAAGGCGCGTTGATGGGCGCACGCGGTAATTCCGGTGTGATCCTCTCCCAGATCTGGCGCGGTTTTTCACGCGCGCTTGACCATTATGAGACCATGGACCCCCAATTTGCTCATGCGAGCAATGCAGGAAGCCCGCAACACTGCTTATAAGGGCGTGGTCAAACCGGTCGAAGGCACGATCCTGACCGTCCTAAAGGATATGACCACAGGCGCGGAAGAGGCAGTAAAGCAGAATGCCAGCCTGAGCGAGATGCTGCTTCGGATCGTCGAAGCTGGCGATGAAAGCGTGCAAAACACACCAGAACTTTTACCGGTACTGAAACAGGCTGGGGGGTGGTGGACTCCGGCGGCACCGGGCTTTATTTCATTTTTGAAGGCATGCTCAAGATGCTGAATGGTGAGAGCCTGGATGCCAGCGGCGCGGTTTTGAAACCTTTGGCTGAGCTTGATCTGGCTCACGCGATGGAAACTGTAGAAGAAGGACAGGATTATGAGGTCGTGATCGACTTCGCGCCCCATCCTGGTTTTTCGCTGGAAGCATATTACGCTGAGTTGGAAAAGATCGGCACTTCGATCCAGGTCGGTGAGGGTGAAGGCATCTATCGCATGCATATTCACACTGAATTGGATAAGCGTTACGATCCAATTGCTTATACTGAAACCCAGGGCATCGTTAAGAAAATTATGATGGAAACCTGCAGGACCAGATGAGCGGTCTGAACGAGGTTGAGGAAGAGCTGCGCTCGCGCCGGTCAATCCTGGG
>JMBV01000524.1_pt1 | contig 11694 bp, 20 predicted proteins | sample 616531 | NCBI WGS metagenome assembly JMBV01 (sample SAMN02727904, study PRJNA239997) | anaerobic digester metagenome | biome: anaerobic digester; isolation source: mesophilic anaerobic digester inoculated with municipal waste water sludge... | place: Germany: Bielefeld University, CeBiTec ... | reverse complement strand
AATTTTTTTCTATTATATTATTATATCTTCGTACTCTTAATTTTTCTGCCTCTATTATGGATTCAATACTTTCTACTGCATTAGTTATTTGATCATTTATTACAAAATAATCGTATTCATCTACAAATTTTAATTCCTCAAAGGCATTTTTAATCTAATATCTATATCTTCTTTACTTTCTGTGCCTCTTTTTCTATCCTGCTTCGTAATTCCTCCATAGATGGAGGTAAAAGAAATATAAAAACGGCCTCAGGATGAGCTTTTTTTTACCTGTAGAGCTCCATCTACATCTATTTCTAAAATAACTATTTTCCCATGTTTTATATTGTCTAGAACAAATTTTCTAGGAGTACCATAATGATTGTTATGAACATGAGCATATTCTAAAAACTCCCCCCCATTTTCCACCATAGTATTAAATTTGAGATTATCTATAAAAAAAGTAATTAACTCCATCTTTTTCTCCAATTCGAGGTTCCCTAGTAGTTGCAGATACAGAAAATATCAAATCCTTATTTCTTTCCAATAGCTTTTTGCACACAGTTCCCTTCCCCCCCGTAGCTGAGGGACCAGATATAACTAGTAAAAACCTTTTGACATATTATCCCTCTTTCTATTTTGTATCTACTTTATCAGTTGTTTTATTATTTAATCTCTGAGCCACAGTTTCAGGTTGTACTGCAGAAAGTATAATATGATCACTATCAGTAACTATAACCGCTCTAGTTCTCCTTCCATAAGTAGCATCTATTAATACACCCTTATCCCTAGCCTCTTGAATCAGTCTCTTAATAGGCGCAGATTCTGGGCTTACAATGGCAATAATTCTATTAGCTGATACAATATTTCCAAATCCTATATTAATTAATTTTATAGACATTAAATATCCTCCTCTTATTCTACATTTTGTACTTGTTCTCTTATTTTTTCCAATTGGGATTTAATATTTACTACACAATTAGATATAGTAATATCGTCAGACTTAGAACCAATAGTATTGACTTCTCTATTCATTTCTTGTAGAAGGAAATCCAATCTACGCCCTACTGGTTCAATATCATTTAAACTATTTAAAAATTGATTACAATGAGATCTTAGTCTAACTACTTCCTCATTAATATCTGATCTATCTGCAAAAAAAATGCAATTTCATAATTTAATCTATCCTCATCAATTTTTATATCCTTATTTATCAATTCAGAAATCCTATTTTCAAGTTTCTCCCTATATTCTACTACAACTATAGGGATCTCTTTTCAATTATAAATAATTCCTCTTGGATTTTAAATATTTTGCTTTCCATATCTTGTTTTAATATGATACCCTCTTTAACTCTCATATCTACCACATAGTCTAATGCAATTTCTAAAGCTGTTTCCAAAGATTCCCATAAAAGATCCTCTTCAATTTCCCTTTTCTCTTTTCTTATTATGTCGGGAAACATTAGCATATGTAGTAGTCTTACCTCATCCTCAATATTTAATTCTTCTATCATAATATCTAATTGAGATTTATAGGATTTTGCCAAAGGCATATCTATACTTATATCTAAATTAGAATCATTTAGATATTCTAATTCTATATATACTTCTACCCTGCCCCCCCTGTTAATTTTGTTCTTTATAATAGATTTTACTTTTTCCTCTAAATAATTTAAATACTTAGGCATTCTAACTACAATATCATTGTATCGATGATTAACAGTTTTTATCTCTATACTAAAGCTATAATCTTCATTTTGGCTTTCTCCCCCCTACCAAAACCTGTCATGCTTTTAACATTAATATTATCTCCCTTCTAGGAAATGTCTATAATTAATAATATCAAATTATGGAATACTGTCAATCTATTTGTATAAATTAATTTAAATGATATAATTTAAATATCAAAGTTCTTGGAGGAATATATATGTCATTAGATGGAATAGTTGTAAGCTCAATTGTAGAAGAGTTAAATGAAAAAAAATATTAGGTGGAAGAATTGATAAGATTTATCAGCAAGAAAAAGATGAAATTTTAATTAATATATATAATAAAGGAGAAAATCATAGGCTCCTTATATCAGCCAGTAGCAATAGTCCTAGAATTCATCTAACTCAAAGTTCTAAACCCAATCCTCAGAACCCTCCAATGTTTTGTATGTTACTTAGAAAACATTTAGCAGGGGGGGAAGAGTATTAAATGTAGAACAATTTTTAATGGACAGAATTATCTTTATAGATATTAGCTCCATTGATGAATTAGGTATGAATACAGAAAAAAAGACTTATAGTGGAAATAATGGGAAGACATTCTAATATTATTCTAATAGATAAGGAAAATTTAAAAATAATAGACTCAGTTAAACGGGTAAATTATGAAATAAGTAGAGTTAGGCAGGTGTTGCCTGGATTAAAATACGAGTATACTAATACTGATAAAATAAATCCTTCGGATTTAAATGAGGAGGAATTTTATACTCTATTGGAAGAAAATAATGCTAACACTCTTATATTTAAATTTTTCTATTCTAATTATATGGGTTTAAGTCCCTTAATTGGAAAGGAAATTTGCTATGATGCCAATATAGATATTAAGAGAACTATTATCTCTTTAGATTTGGAAGAAAGAAAAATGCTATATAATTCTTTTAAAAATATAGTAAATAAAATAAAGAAAAAAAAGATTTTACACCTGTACTGATAAAAAAATAATTATGATAATAGTTATTTGGCCTTTCACACACTAGATATTAAACAATTTGGAAATGAAAATAAATTGTATTTGGATTCCATTTCCCAGGTTTTAGATCAATTTTATTATAAAAATGATATGGCCGATAGAATAAATCAAAAATCTCAGTCTATGGCTAAGACCATAGAAACTAAATTAGAACGTTCACAGAAAAAAAATTGTCCAAACAAAAAGAAGAATTATTAGAGGCAAAAGATAGGGAAAAATATAAGATATATGGAGATCTAATATCAGCTAATCTATATGCCATAGAAAAAGGCAGCAAAGAAATAGAAGTGGAGAATTTCTATAGTGAAAATTTGGATAAAATTAAAATCCCATTAGATGAGAGATATTCTGGAGCAGAAAATGCCCAAAGATATTATAAAAAGTATTCTAAATTAAAAAAATGCAAATATACTATTGTCAAAACAGATTCTAGAAACTGAAGATGAAATAAATTATCTAGAACATGTATTAAATAGCATAGATAATTGTGAAGAAACCATAGAATTAGAAGAAATAAAAGAAGAATTAATAAAAGAAGGCTATTTGAAAGGTGGCAAAAAAAAAAGAAAAAAAACAGTTTCTAAAACTAAACCACTACATTATATATCTGAAGATGGTTTTCATATATATGTAGGAAAAAATAATAGACAAAATGATTATCTAAGTCTTAGATTTGCGCAAAAGGAAGATTTATGGCTCCATGTGCAGAAAATGCCTGGCAGCCATGTAATTATTAAAAGTGAAGGACAAGATATTCCAGATAGCACTTTAGAGGAGTCAGCTGTTTTAGCTGCCTATTATAGTAAGGGAAAGCAATCCAAAAATGTAGCTGTAGATTATACCCATAGAAAAAAAATGTACGAAAACCAAAAGGTGCCAAAACTGGTATGGTAATTTATGAGAATTTTAATACTATTTTTGTAAACCCTAGCAAAGAAATAATTAGTAATATAAAAAAAGGTAGAAGACTAATTCTACCTTTTTTTCCTTTATTATGACTTGGTCTATATTGTCTATTTCTTTAAAATTAACCTCTACTATTTCATTTCTAGAAGTAGGTACATTTTTCCCCACAAAATCTGGCCTTATGGGCAACTCCCTATGGCCTCTATCTATAAGTACAGCCAATTGTACCTTAGAAGGCCTTCCCATGTCTACAATTGCATCTAAGGCCGCCCTAACAGTCCTTCCTGTAAAGATTACATCATCTACTAATACTAGGGTTTTCCCATTAATATCTTTCTCTAATTTTTCATCCCTTACTATAGGGTCCCTGTCTATTTCTGTCAAATCATCCCTATATAGCGTAATATCTAAAGATAAAACTGGTGGTTTTTCCCCCCCTTCAATTTCGTAGATTTTGTCGGCTAATCTATTGGCAAAAGGTAATCCTCTAGTCCTTATCCCCCCCACTAAATAGTATCCCCCCCGTACCCTTATTCTTTTCAATAATTTCATGAGCTATTCTCGTAGTAGCCCTAATAATGGCCTTTTCATCTAAAATATTCGCTTTTGTTTCCAATATATTCACCTACCTATTTCTCTTTCTAAGTAATTCTATAATATTCGAAAATTCTTCTGGTAAATCAGATTCTATTTCCATATACTCTTTAGTCCTTGGATGGTAGAATCCTAGGGATTTGGCATGGAGTAATTGATTATGGACTTTAAATTCATTTTTCCTTTTGGAGTATATTCTATCTCCTACTATGGGATGTTTTAAATAAGCCATATGTACTCGAATTTGATGAGTTCTACCAGTTTGTAAATGAATTTCCAATAAACTATAATCCTTAAATTCTTCTAAAACCTTATAATCAGTTATGGCTTCCTTGCTATTTTCATAAACTACTGCCATTCGTTTTCTATCGACTGGATGCCTACCAATAGGTGCATTAATAGTTCCCTCTTTTAAACTAAATCTACCATAGACTAAGGCCATGTACATTCTTTTAATTCTTCGATTTTTAAAATCTTCCACTAAGGCCTCATAAGATTCCTGATTTCTCGCAATTATTAATAAGCCAGAAGTATTTTTGTCTAATCTGTGAACTATACCAGGTCTAGAAGCATCCCCCCCTACCTCTGATATACTCTTATCATAATATATTAGACCATTTGCTAAAGTTCCTGTAGTATTTCCTGGTGCAGGATGAGTAACAATACCTTGAGGCTTATTTACAATTAAAATATCTCTGTCCTCATATATTATATTTATAGGTATATTTTCAGCGGAAATTTTTAATTCCCTTATCCTTGGTAATTTTACTTTTATTAAGTCCCCCCCTCTTTTACTAAATAGCGAGGCTTGGACTTTTCTCCATTAATTGTAACAGATCCATCTTTAATCAATTTGCTAATATAATTCCTAGACATAGTATTTAATTTTTTTTGTCAAAAAAAAGAGTCTAATCTTTCATTATAGTTTTCATCAATATAAATTTCTATTAAATCCATATAATCACCTATATTCATATATATCAAAAGTAACCATAATGGCAATTAAAAAAAGTTCCTATAACAATAAACATATCTGCAATATTAAATACAGGAAAATCATAGCCATTTCCAAATCTTACACTGATAAAATCTATTACATAGGAAAGTCTTATTCTATCAATGAAGTTTCCGATAGCTCCTCCTAGGAGCATAGATAGTGCTATGTTCATTGGCTTATTAAACTTATTGGAATATCTTACAAAAGTAATAGTAATGGCAACTATAACTAAAGTAGTAGTTATAATAAAAAAAGATTTTCCTATTTTGTAAAATACCAAAGGCTGCACCATAGTTTTCCACATACTCAAATTGGAAGAAGTTTTTAATTATTGTATATGGTTTTTGTCCCTTTAGATATTTAACAGCTGCAAATTTACTGATTTGATCTAGAACTACGATTAATAATACAATTAATACTTGCAATTTATCCCCCCCTCCTAATTTACAACTATATTAATATTCTAAATGAAAACCAAAGATATTACAATAAGCTAATGAATTTAAAATAAATAGATGGCAAACAAAACGTCCTCTTGCCACCTATTTGTTGATCTGGTCAAAATATTCTTGGGAGATTTTTCTACATCTTCTACTACCCCTATTTCTTTCTCATCAAATACTCCCTGATTATCTCCAGTGGAAAAAGAAGGATCGCTATCTACTTCATTAAATCTTGCCACTGCCTGATAGGAATCTTCTCTATCAAATTGAATTCCCTCACTTATATCTTTCCTAGTACTTGTTAGTACATCTTCCTCCTCTGGTCTAAAATGTCTTTTTTTTCTTCTAGGGAGATTTTATTCTCAGAACATTCTATACATAGTTTTAAATAGGGAATTAATCCTAATCTTTCCTCATCTATTTCCTTTCCACAACTTTTACATAATCCATAATTTCCATCAATTAAATTTTCTTTAGATACTTCTATTTCATAGATTGTATCCTCTAAACTATTTATTAAACCCTTATCCTGTTCCATCATAAACATATCAGTGCCCAAATCTGCAGGATGGTTGTCATAGGAGGATAATTCTGTAGAATATTCACTTGAAAAACCTATCTCTTCTGGATTGCTCATTCTTTCTAGTAAATTTTTTTTACCTTTATTTCTTCCTCTTCTAATCTATTTTGAAAAAAAGCTAAATTTTTCTTTTTCCATTTTTGCCTCCTAAATTTTTTTTATTTAAGATTTAGTTTGTGCATATTGGATTTTATAATTCTTAACGCTATATCAATTATGATAAGATTTATTATGATAAGGCCTCTATAAAAAACCCTTTGCCTTGTAAATAGTAAGACAAAGGGTTTTTACTAATTTATTTTTGTAAGCAGATTCCTAAACTCTTCAAAGTCCAAAGATTGCACCCCCCCGTCTGATAGTGCCTCTTCTGGATTAGAGTGGATTTCTATCATTACCCCCCCATCTGCCTCTAGGGCCATTGCAGCCTTTACTGCTGGGAGGATTAACTCTCTTCTTCCAGTGCCATGGCTTGGGTCTACTATAATGGGATAATTGGTTTTCTCTTTAATTATGGGTACAGCCATTAAGTCCAATAGGTTTCTTGTGTAATCGTCAAAACTTCTAATTCCTCTTTCACATAATATAATATTATTATTTCCGGCTACTTCAATATATTCTGCTGCCTTAATCCATTCTTCAATGGTGGCACTCATACCTCTTTTCAATAATATTGGCCTATTGGTTTTCCCCCCCATCTCCTTTAGTAAAGAATAATTATACATATTTCTAGAACCTATTTGGAAAATATCTATATAGTTATGAGCCATTTCAATATCCCTTGGGTCCATTATTTCAGATACTATTTTAAAATTATATTTTTCCTTAATTTTCTTTAATATTTTAAAGCCTTCCACTCCTAAGCCTTGAAAGGATTTTGGATCCGTTCTAGGTTTAAAAGCCCCCCCACCTCTAAGAATTTTAATTCCATGCTTAGATAAAAATTCCCCTATTTCCTCCATTTGTCCTGAGTTTTCAACTGCACAGGGGCCTGCAATAATTTCAAATTCTCCTCCTATATATAGTCCTTCGTCTAATTTAACTCTTCTCATAAATATGCTCCCTTTATTTCTCCTATAATTAAAATTAGGGGCTAGGCCCCCCCTAAATCGTCGACTTCTTCCTTATCTTCCTCTTCCTTTATGCTTTTCTCATTGGAAGGTTTCTCCTCTATCTGAGAATAAAATTCATCTATAGAAATAATCTGTGATTCTAAAAAAAAGATTTGTATCGGGTTTTAAATATAAATATTTCTCTTTGTAGATATTCATACTCTTCTCTAATATCCTTAACCTTATTATTAGCATCTATAATTAATTCCTTGGCCATTATTTCTCCATCAGAAACTATATTTTCCGATTTTTGTCTGGCAGTCTGCACAACTTCATCTGCTGTATTTTGGGCAACAATAAGGGTGTCCTTTAGGGTTTCTTCCAAGCCCTTATAGTGGCTTATTTGTTCACTTAACATAAGTATTTTATCCTTTAATTCTATATTTTCTTTATATAGTCTTTCGTAATCCTCTACAATTTCGTCTAAGAAATAATCCACTTCTGAAGCTTTATACCCTCTAAAAGATTTTTTTAAATTGTTTGTTTTGAATATCAAGAGGTGTAATCACATTATCCACTCCATTTATTTGATTAATTTAATATTGATTCTATACCTATCCTTTCTAGTTTTGCCCAATAATTCTACAATAAAACGGCCATATCCTCTTACAGATACCATATCTCCATCTTCTATTTCCCTATGGAATCTATTAATAGATTCCCAATTTACTTTAACAAAATTTAAATCTATTAGTCGCTGACTTTCCTTTCTAGACAGATTTAAGGCAGAGGAAATTATATTATCTAATCTAAGGGAGGAAGCAGTAGTAGTAATCTCCCTATATTCCAATTTAACCGGAACTAAATCTTTCCTTTTAATTTCCTTTATTTTAACATTTTCTCTTCCAATTTTTTTCAAACTTATCAGTATAAAATCTGATATTTCCTTCTTAACTATTATTTGCGTATAATCTTCATGTATTAAAATATCCCCTATTTTCTCTCTATTTATTCCTAAACCGAGAACAGTTCCTAAAAAAATCCCTATGGGAAAATCCACTAATATAATCATAAATCATCAAATAATTCAATTCTATATCCTCTTCCTCTAATATATAGTAATGAGGATATATTATTATGATCTTCCTTTCAGAATCTTCCAGACCACCAAATATACAATAAGCTATATTATCAAACTGATTTAATACAAATATAGATACTTGGATTTCATAAGGGTCTAAGAAATCTGTAGATTGAATAATATGTCTATTTAAAACTATTTCAATTTTATCTAATAATCTCCTAATATTGATTATCTGATCCTTGTCCTGTAAATTTTCTATATATTTTTCTCTGTCTAATTCCAATAATATCACCATTATCTAAAAATAAACCCATTAATGATACTAGAAATAATTCTCAACATAAAGACTGCCAATATTGGAGAAAAATCAAACATTCCAGTATCTATGCCTAATTTATAAATTATTTCCCTTGCTGGTTGTAAAATAGGTTCTGTCAATTCATAAACCATTCTTCCTATTGGATTATATGGACCTATTCTCAAAAAGGAAAATATTATTCTAATAAAAATTAATACTTCTAGTATATAAAAAAAATAATTTATTGCTTTATAGAGATTTACCAATTAAAAACTCCTTTATTTTTTTAATTCATCCCTAATATTACCATCTATTTCTACATTATTTGGAGCTAAAATAAATATGTCCTTAGTTACTTTTTGAATATTCCCCCCCTCTAAAGAATATAGGCCTCCATTTATAAAGTCAAAAATCTGCCTTTTAATATTAGGTTCTAATTGCTCTAGATTTACCACAACAGTCTTCCTTGTTTTTAAATCATCCACAATCTTAGGTGCATCCTCATAACTCAAGGGTTCATGAATTACAAGTTTCATATTGCCAGCTGTATGGATATTGACCACATTATTATTTAATTTCTTGGTCTTTGTACTCATTGGCAACTCCTCTAATTCATAATCATCATAATAATCTTCTTCCATATCTAAATCGTCAATTCCAATAAAATATTTGAACTTTTCCACAAAACCTGACATAGGATCCCTCCTTAATAATTTCTCTTTCCAAATAATCCAGTTCCCACTCTAATCATAGTAGAACCTTCTTCAATGGCAACTTTATAATCATTAGTCATCCCCATTGAAAGTATTCCCATGCTTACATCTTTGTAATTCTTTGATTCAATAGTATTAGCTAATTTTTTTTAAATCCTTAAAAACCCATCTTATATCCTCTGGGTCTTCTGCATAAGGGGGGGCAATAGTCATTAAGCCCTTTATTTTTATATTATTATACTTAGCTAAATCTTCTATAAAAGGATTTACTTCTTCTATTTTTAAACCATATTTGCTTTCTTCTTCTGCTACATTTACTTGAATTAAAGCATTAATAAATATATCATTCATTTTCGCCCTTTTATCTAATTCTTTAGCTAAGGATATTCTGTCCAAAGAATGTATTAATTCTACCTTGTCTATAATATATTTTACCTTATTCGACTGTAAATGACCAATCATATGATAATTTACCTTATTATATATATTATCGTACTTTTTAGTAATTCTTGAACCCTATTTTCGCCAATATTTTCTATTCCTAGAGAAATGGCTTCATTAACTCTGTCAACGTCTACATTTTTGCTTACTCCTATTATTTCTACCTTTTCATTTTCTCTATTTGATTTTTTTTAATGCATCTACTATATTTTTTTTCTATAATAGATAAATTATCCTTAATATTAATCTTTTATCCCTCCAATTATCAATGAACAATAATTCCTTCTTTAACACCCTTGGTATTGAGGAGAATTTCATCAAATACTGTAATAGTTTTCACAGGTTTATCTTGCCCCCCCTTTATTACTATAGTATTATTCTCTCCACTACTAACATAGACGAACTTGTCCTCTTCTTTTATAATTTCCACTGGTTTAAATTTTACAATACCAGATATCTCTTTTATATACACTCCTTTAATGCCATCTTTTTCAACTATGGCTTTAGTAGGAATTTTGTACCCATTATGCTTATATTTTATTATATCAAAATTTACAAATCTTTCATCATAAATTTTCATAAAATCAGAATTAAATTTGCATAATATGGTTCCCTTAGAACCTTCTTTATCTATTCTAATGATTTTCCCCCCCCTAAATTCTTCATCAGTTCCCTGTTTTCCTAAAAGTATTCTATCTCCTTCCTCATAGGAGGAAACCTCTTTAAAATCTTCTATTTTTAATATTGCATACCATTCATAATTGTCTATTATTTTAAAAATACTTTCTCCAAATTGAACCTTGTCCCCCCCATTTTCCCTAGGGCTAATATTAATATTATCAAATTTAATATCGGAATAATTATAATCCTCTCTATTGGCAAAAGAAAATATTTCCTCATAGCCATCTATTTTATAAGATACAATACCAGCCTCATTAGTATAATAATTTATAGAATTGCCACTTATCTCCTTACTTAGGGTATCTCTTTTTTTTCTCTAAATCTTCTATACTTGTATTTATTAAATGTTCCCCCCCACCTAATATATTCTGCTGTTTTCCATAGTATAAGGCTAATTTCTCCTTTAAAATCTCCACTTTATCATATTCAGCTGCATTTATTTTTTTCTTGAATTTCTAATATTAAATTATCTATATTATTTCCTAGTTTTGCTTCATCCCCCCCTTTTACTATGTCCTTCTCGCTTTCTATGGCCTTTAATAGTTGAATTTTTTTCGTCTAATTCCTTAATTTCTTGCTGTATATTAGATTCTCCACTGGTTACTTGTATTTTACAAACTTCTGAGCCCCTGGCCAAACGCTCCCCTTCTGTTTCAGCTATATCTATAATGCCATTGCCTTCTGCCTTATAGAGGCTCTCTTTTTTTTAAAATAACAGCCCTAGTCTCTACATTATCCTCTATTATGGTGCTTTCAGGCAATACTACTTTAAATGTCATGGCGAATAGAGAAGGTATGGTTCTAAAAAAATATATAGCCAAAGATAAAAACTGTAAGAAGTAATCGCCAAAAGTTCACTTTTTTTTCTTTTTTTTCTTAGCTGCTTGCTGGGACATTTAACCACCCTATTCCAAAAAAATTAAATATTTAAAAACCTTCCATATTGACTTATAACCTTTAATTTTAAAATACTATCTATATCTAGTTTTTTTTAATTTCGTCACCATGGGTTACCATTAATATGGATCTTTCCTGCTTGATAGCACCTATTAATATTCCCTCAAACTTGTCTTTAGCTGAGGTTATGATTTTAATTTCATCTCCAGCCTTAACTCTAGTACCATCTAAAATAAATTCTTTCATATTTGCTGCCTTTAAATGTTCCTCTGTAACAGATTTTTTTTATCT
>JMBV01000523.1_pt1 | contig 11726 bp, 21 predicted proteins | sample 616531 | NCBI WGS metagenome assembly JMBV01 (sample SAMN02727904, study PRJNA239997) | anaerobic digester metagenome | biome: anaerobic digester; isolation source: mesophilic anaerobic digester inoculated with municipal waste water sludge... | place: Germany: Bielefeld University, CeBiTec ... | reverse complement strand
TAAAAGGGATGGAAGATACTCCATCCCTTTTATTTGCTATTATATGACATCTTGTTTAGAAAGCCACCTTCATAAACAATGCAACTATACAAAGAATTGTTGCAAATGGTACATAGACATATTTCCCAATATTATACCATAAATCTCCTTGTTTCTTTTTAGCACCTAAATTGATTTCATGTAATAGGTCTTCCTTTTTCATAATCCAGAACCAAGAGATAGCACCTAATGTTGCTCCTATTGGAATAATATAAATGGACACTAAATCCATCCATGGACCCCCCCATTTATATATAGGTTCCATATTCACACCTATACCAAAACAAATCACTGCAAGCAATACTAACATTGGTATACGTTTTAATTTAGGGAATCTATACATCAATGATTCTCCAACTACTTCAAACATATTTTGTAATGAGGATACCCCACCAAAAACTACAGCTGTAAATAATATTATGGCAAACAATCTGCCAAATGGCATATTTTGCAAAATAGTAGGCAATGTTACAAATAATAATCCTGGCCCTGCAGCAACATCTACATTATAAGCATAACATGCTGGTATTATAACTAAAGCTGCTACCATGGCTGCAATTACGTCAAATAATGCAGTATATTTAGCACCCTCTACTATATCTTCATCATCTGAGAGATATGCGCCATATACTATCATACCGCTACCTGTTACAGATAATGAGAAAAATGCTTGCCCCCCCATGGCCCAAATCCAAACCATAGGATTTGCCAATTCCCTCCATCTAGGAGTAAACATAAATTTATATCCCTCTACTGCTCCTGGTAAAAGTGCTACACGAATAGCTAGGATTAAAAATAAAATAAAAAAATAGAGGCATCATGACCTTGTTAGTCTTCTCAATACTATCTGCACCTAGTGTCAATGTAATAAGTGTTCCCACTACCACTATTAAGTGATATGGTATAACAGAATACTCTGTCAAAGCAAAGGATTCAAACCAAGTATTAGTATCTACAGTCATAAGGCTACCTGTTACAGATTGGGTCCAACCTTTAAGTACATAAGATATAATGACAGCATAACCTATAGCTATACACATTGAACCTGCTAAGGGCAACCATCCCACAATTTTTCCTATACCTGGTTTGCCACCAGAAGTCCAAGCATTTTCGTATGCTCCTACTGTCCCTGTCTTAGCTCTCCGACCTATGGCATATTCTGCAGATAAACCTACATAGCTAAAGATACCTATAAATATTATATAAGCTACTAAAAATGCTCCACCACCATTACTACCAAGTTTGTATGGAAATCCCCCCATACATTTGCCATTCCAACAGCAGAACCTACACAAGCTAGAACAAATCCCCCCCACTTTGATTGAAACTTATTATTACCTTGCAAGTTTTTGGTTTCCATATTTTCCTCCCCCCCTTATTATTTCTACTTTATAATAGGAGTCATTATAAAGTATTATTATATTTTTCTACTCATCTCCTTATGTCAATGTATTATTAATCTGCTCTATATATTTAGATATATCCTAAATATATAGAGCATAAGTCAATCTAAATTATTTTTCTATCTCTTCAAATCTAGCCGTAAAGAATCTCAATTGTTTTGGCTCATATACAAATCTTAAACCTTTAATATCTTCTTTATGTTTGTAAAGTTTTATGACTGCATCTGCTACTAAATCCATATGTCTATAAGTATAAACCCTTCTTGGTATAGTTAGTCTAACTGTTTCTAGTTTTGGTTTATGGTTTTCACCAGTTTTTATATCTCTACCTGCTGATACTATACCTCTTTCCATAGATCTAACTCCTGATTCAAGGTATAAATTAGCTGCTAATGCTTGTGCTGGCAATTCTTCTTGAGTTAGATGTGGACAAAATCTCCTTGCATCTAAGAATACTGCATGGCCTCCAACAGGTTCTACAATTGGAACTCCTGCTTCTTTAAGTTTTTCACCTAAATATCTTACTTGTAAAACCCTATGTTGAATATATTCAAATTGTAGAGACTCTTTAAGTCCTATTGCTAAAGCTTCCATATCGCGACCAGCCATTCCACCATAAGATGGCATACCCTCAAATACTACTACTAATTCCTTAGCTGCTAAGAATAAATCTTCGTCCCTTAATGCTAAAAACCCACCAATATTTACTATACCATCTTTTTTTGCCACTCATAGTAGCACCATCAGCATAACTAAACATTTCTTTTACTATTTCTGCAATAGTCTTATCTTGGTATCCTTCTTCTTGTTCTTTTATAAAGTATGCGTTTTCTACACATCTTGTAGCATCATAGAACACCTTAATACCATGTTTTGCTGTAAGCTCTCTAACTTCTTTCATATTTTTCATAGAAACTGGCTGACCACCTGCTAAGTTAACAGTAACTGCTAAGCATACATAGGCTATATTTTCAGCACCTTTTTCTTCAATAAGTTTTTCTAATTTATTTACATCTATATCTCCTTTAAATGGAATATCTAAAGCTGCATCATGGGCTTCATCTCTAATTATATCTACAAAGATGCCTCCATTGGATTCTTGATGATATCTTGTTGTTGTAAAATACATGTTTCCAGGAACATATTGACCAGGTTTAATAGCTATCCTGGACAAAATATTTTCTGCACCACGACCTTGGTGAGTTGGTACTAAATGTGGAAAACCAAATACTTCCCTAACAGTTTCTTCTAGATGTTTAAAGTTTTTACTTCCTGCATAAGCTTCGTCACCTTTCATTAGTCCTGCCCATTGATTATCGCTCATGGCATTGGTACCACTGTCTGTTAGCAAGTCTATATATACATCTTCTGAATCAATTAAAAATGTATTATACCCTGCTTCTTTAATCACCTTTTCTCTTTCTTCCCTATTGATCATCTTTACTGTTTCTACACTCTTAATTCTAAATGGTTCTGCTGGATAATTTTTCATGTCCATTCTCTGTTCCTCCTTTAATTAAATAATTAACTTTAATGTCATGCATTATGCATGATGCATCATCGACTGATTATATTTTATAATTATTTACCTACTATGTCAATAGGAAAACGGTATCTTTTTGAAATATGCTTATTTTCTGAATATTTTTTTAAAAAAAATGAAAAGGAGATTCCTTTTAGAATCCCCTAAATTATCTATCTATTGTTTTTCTATAAATTTTAGCCCCCCCTAGTTTAGAAAGTCTTTCTTCAATTCCATCATAGCCTCTATCAATATGATATACATTATCGATTTCAGTTATTCCATCGGCTACAAGACCTGCTAAAACTAAAGCTGCACCTGCTCGTAAATCTGAGGCTTTAACTGGTGCTCCAGTTAGACTTTTTACACCACGGATAATAGCAGATTTCCCATCTATTTTAATATCTGCTCCCATTCTTTTTAACTCATCAACATGCATAAATCTATTTTCAAATACAGTCTCTATAACAACGCTTGTACCTTCACAAAGGGTCATCATTGCCATAAATTGTGCTTGCATATCCGTTGGAAAACCAGGATATGGTAAAGTCTTTACATCTATAGGCTTTAATTTTCCATTGGCTTTAACCCTTACACTATCACCATTTTCTACAACTTCTACTCCAGCTTCTTTCAACTTTGCAATAACAGGTTTAATGTGACTAGGAATTATATTATCTACAACTACATCTCCTCCAGTAATAGCTGCAGCTACTAGAAATGTACCTGCTTCTATTCTATCAGGTATAATTTGGTGACTTCCTCCACCTAATTTTTTTTACACCCTTAATCTTTATTGTAGATGTCCCTGCTCCTTTAATATCTGCTCCCAGTTTGTTTAAAAAGTTTTGTAAATCTGTAATCTCTGGCTCCATAGCTGCATTATCTATAATAGTTTCTCCTTCTGCCATTGTTGCAGCCATCATAATATTTTCAGTTGCTCCTACAGACGGAAAGTCTAGATAAATTTTATCACCAACTAATTTATCTGCAAAGGCTGAAATGTTTCCATGTTCAGTATCAATATTTGCACCTAATGCTTTAAATCCTTTAAGGTGTAAATCTATTGGTCTTGTACCTATGGCACAACCACCAGGCAAAGAATTTATGGTTTTTCCTAATCTAGTTAATAAAGGCCCCCCCATTACTAATAGTGATGCCCTCATTTTATTCATAAGATCATATCTAGTTACATAATTGTTTACATTTTTAGAATTTATCTTAATAATTCCTTCATCTAGAATTTCAACTTTGGCTCCCAAAGATGTAAGAACTTCACACATTATTTCTACATCTTTAAGCTTTGGTACATCTTCTAATATTATATCTTCTGTTCCCAATAATGAAGCTGCTAATATTGGAAGGGCTGAATTTTTTTTGCACCATTTACCCTAATGTTCCCCCCCTTTAATGGAGGACTCTTCTCCACTACTATTATTTCCAAACTATCTCCTCCTACTTCAATATCCATTTGTAATTATAGGTGTTGCTAATAAAATACAAGTCTTATCTTCATATTCATTATACCTTATTGCTAAATTTAAGTTAATCTTATTTCTGTCAATTAGCAAATATTCTTTAATTAAAGGAGTATAAATGATAAAGGATATTAAAGATATATCACAATACTCCTCTATTACATTGCCTTTATATTTCTTTAATGTCTTCTTAACCTTTTTTTTCCATGCTTTTATGCTCATAATCTCCTTGAAATTCTCCAACTAAACATATGAAAGTATCCACAGAGCTATTATAAGCTTTAAATAATAATTCCACTGTTTCTATTATATCATTATTTTTTTTAAAAAAAATCACTATTTTTAATAATATTTATACAAAGATAAGTTTCTCCCTGTGAATTTTCTTCCCTTAAATAGGAACTTAGTATTATAGCAATAGAATTATTCCTTTCATCATAACCAGAATAAATTATTTGACTAAAACCTTCATCAAATATTACCTCTTTAGTGTAATGCTTTTCTGGTAGGTTTTCATAAAATATTAAAGGATCTATTTCCTCTCCCATTAAATTTAGTTTGGATTTTATTTCTTCTCCTAATAAATTTATTTCTTTTTCCTCTACAAATTCTTTTAAAATTAATCCATTAAAAACATAATCTGATTCTAAGCACTCGCCACCTAAAGCATCCATAAAGTTCCATAATAATTCGGATTCATCATACTTTCTTTCGGCTTCAGTAATAACAGGTAATAACAAAGATAAAATAATTCCATATATAATAATCTTTTTCATGATAAAGCCTCCTTAATTTAATTAAGGAAAAGGCCTTTTTTTTAAAAATGTAAAGGGGGGGACAAAACATTATAATAAAAAAAAGTACCCTTTCCTTATAATAAAAGTATTACCAAGGAAGGGTACTTTTTATACCTAAATATTAATCAATTTTTTTTAAAATTTGAAACTTCTAGTCTATTAATAGCTCTTTTTAGTGCAGCTTCTACTTTAGTAGTATCTATATTAGATTTTTCTTGCTTCAATCTAGCTTCAGCTCTTTCTTTAGCAGCTTGAGCCCTTTCTACATCTATTTCATCTGGCCATTCTGCTGCATCTGTAACTATTGTTATCCTGTTATCTAGAGCAGTAATATATCCATCTACTACTGCTGCCACCCTTTCTGAATCATTTTGAAAAATCCTTACCTTTCCGATTTTCAAAGGGGTAGCAATAGGAGCCCGATCTTTTAAAATAGCTAAATCTCCTTCTATACCTCTAACTATGACCATATCCACTTCTCCACAGAAAAAAAGATTTATCAGGTGTTACTATTTCAAGATGAAGTTCACCCATTTTAATCCTCCACCTTTTTAGCTTTTTCCAGTACCTCGTCTATGGTACCAACCATAAAGAATGCAGATTCAGGGATATCATCATGTTTACCTTCAAGGATTTCTTTAAATCCTCTTACAGTTTCATTTATAGGAACGTATTTACCCTCTAAACTTGTAAATTGCTCTGCTACAAAGAAAGGTTGTGATAAAAATCTTTGAACCTTTCTAGCTCTAGCTACTACTAATCTATCTTCATCAGAAAGTTCATCTATTCCTAATATTGCAATTATATCCTGTAAGTCTTTGTATCTTTGTAATAACTCTTGTACACCTCTAGCCACTTGATAATGTTCTTCTCCTACAATTTCAGGTGATAATATCCTAGATGTAGAATCTAAAGGGTCTACTGCAGGATAAATACCAAGTTCTGCAATGGAACGAGAAAGTACAGTTGTAGCATCTAAGTGCGCAAAGGTAGTTGCTGGCGCTGGGTCAGTAAGGTCATCTGCTGGAACATATACAGCTTGAACACTTGTAATAGACCCTTTCTTAGTTGAAGTAATTCTTTCTTGAAGCTGCCCCCCCATTTCAGTAGCTAAAGTAGGTTGATAACCTACAGCTGAAGGCATCCTACCTAATAACGCTGATACTTCTGATCCAGCTTGAGTAAATCTAAATATATTATCAATAAATAGCAAAACATCTTGCCCTGCTTCGTCTCTAAAGTATTCTGCCATTGTAAGACCTGTAAGGGCTACTCTCATCCTTGCTCCTGGTGGTTCATTCATTTGTCCAAAAACTAAAGCTGTCTTATCAATTACTCCAGACTCAATCATTTCATAATATAAGTCATTTCCTTCTCTAGTCCTTTCTCCTACTCCTGCAAATACAGAAATACCACCATGTTGAGTAGCAATATTATTTATTAATTCTTGGATTAATACAGTTTTACCTACTCCTGCACCACCAAATAAACCAACTTTACCACCTTTAGAGTAAGGAGCAATTAAGTCTACTACTTTTATTCCCGTTTCAAATATTTCCTGTGATGTTTCTTGCTCTTCAAAGGTTGGAGCTAGTCTATGTATTGGAGCTTTTTTTATCCGTACTTATTTCCTCTTTACCATCAATTGTATCTCCTAATACATTAAATAATCTTCCTAGGGTTTCTTTGCCTACAGGTACAGCTATGGGCTCACCAGTGTCTATAGCTTTCATACCTCTAATAAGTCCATCTGTTGAATCCATGGAGATACATCTAACAGTGTCGTCTCCAATATGTTGTGCTACTTCAACGATTATACTTTCTTCCCCTTTTTGTATCTCAATAGCATTTAAAAGTCTAGGTAAACTATCTTCATTAAAACGAATATCTACTACAGGGCCAATAACTTGAACAATCTTACCTATGTTCTTTTCCATTTGCCCACTCCTTTCTATGTTACTTCAAAGCTTCTGCTCCAGCAACTATTTCAGATATCTCCATAGTAATTGCTGCTTGTCTAGCTCGGTTATAACTCATATTTAATTCTTCTATCATTTCTTCAGCATTATCAGTAGCAGATTCCATGGCAACTCTTCTAGCAGCTTGTTCGCTGGAAGATGCTTCAATTAAAGCACCAAAGACGCTACTTTCAATATACTTAGGTATCAAATAATCTAATACTTCTTCAGGAGAAGGTTCGAAATCTATAACCTTTTTAGGAACTTTAGAATTTTCCCTGATTTCTTCAGCAGGTAATAATTTTATAATTATAGGTTCATGGGATAATGTAGTTATAAATCTTGTGTACACCACATTTATTTCATCTATTTCTCCTTTTAAGAAAAGTTCTACGGCAAGGTTTCCAATTTCACTTGCATCAGAAAAACTTGGTTCTTCAGAGATTCCAGTAAATTCACCTACAATATCATAACCTCTGCTTTTGAAAAAGTCTCTACCTTTTAAGCCTATGGTAATCAAAGAAATGGAGTCCTTTTTATTGCGAAATTTAGAATCTATCAATCTAGTAATGTTGGCATTATAACCACCAGCCAATCCTCTATCTGCAGTTGCAACTATATAAAGGGACTTTTTGACTTCTCTCTTTCTTAGTAGTGGATGATTAATATTAACATTATTTATAACATCACCTATACTATCAAGTACAGTAAGATAATATGGTCTTGATTTATCCAATCTTATCCTAGCTTTTCTCATCTTTGCTGTGGATACAAGCTCCATAGCCTTAGTTATTTGCATAGTACTTCCAATCCCTTTTATACGTCTTTTTATCTCGCGAGTTGATTGTGCCAAGTTCTCACCTCCGATTTCTTCAATTTAGAAACTCTTTTTAAATTCTTCTACAGCAGATTTTATCCTCTCTATATTTTCATCAGTTAAATCCTTTGTATTTTTAATATCTTCAACAATTTCTGGATAATTGTTGTCTATATAATTTAAAAACTCCTTCTCAAATAGGCTAATTTTATTTACAGGTATATCCATTAAATGTTTGTTTACAACTATATATAAAATTATAGCTTGATGCTCTACAGATACTGGACTATATTGGGGGGGTTGCTTTAGTATTTCCATCATTCTTTCCCCCCCTTGATCTAATCTTTCCTTAGTTTCTGGATCTAATTCTGAACCAAATTGAGCGAAGGCTGCTAATTCTCTATATTGTGCTAATTCTAGCTTAAGTTTTCCCGCTACCTTTTTTTATAGCCTTAATTTGTGCAGCTCCACCTACCCTAGATACAGAAAGTCCTGTATTTATAGCTGGTCTTTGTCCTGCAAAGAAAAGATCCGTTTCTAAGAAAATCTGCCCATCTGTAATGGATATAACATTAGTAGGAATATATGCTGATATATCTCCTTCTAAGGTCTCTATTATTGGTAAAGCAGTTATGGAACCACCACCATATTTATCATCTAATTTAGCTGATCTTTCTAACAATCTTGAATGAAGATAAAAAACATCTCCAGGGAAAGCTTCTCTTCCTGGTGGTCTCCTTAATAATAGAGACATAGCCCTATAGGCTACAGCATGTTTAGATAGATCATCATAAATAATTAAAACATCTTTTCCTTGTTCCATAAACTCTTCTGCCATTGCCACTCCAGCATAAGGAGCTATATATTGTAAAGGTGCTAATTCGCTGGCAGTAGCTGATACAACTATTGAATAGTCCATAGCACCATGTCTTTGTAGCACATCTACTATTTGTGCCACTGTAGATCTTTTTGTCCTATGGCTACATAAATACAAATTACATCTTCTTCTTTTTGATTTATAATTGTATCTATTGCTATGGCTGTTTTACCAGTCTGTCTATCACCGATTATTAACTCCCTTTGCCCTCTACCAATTGGAAAAGAGCATCTATAGATTTTATACCAGTTTGTAATGGCTCATCAACGCTTTTTCTAGTGATAACTCCAGGGGGGGCAATTCTTTCTACAGGTCTAAATTTGGTAGCGCTAATATTTCCCTTTCCATCTATTGGTTGACCAAGGGCGTTTACAACTCTGCCTATCATTTCTTCTCCAACTGGAACTTCAACTATTCTGCCTGTTCTTTTTACTGTATCCCCCCCTTCTTTAATATTTCTATCTGAACCTAAAAGAACACATCCTATATTATCTTCTTCTAAGTTTAAAGCCATACCAAATACACCATCTGGGAATTCTATTAGTTCTCCAGCCATACAACCTTCTAAACCATGTAATCTAGCAATACCATCTCCTACTTGAATAATGGTACCTACGTCTACAAGATCCAGTTTCTTTTCATATTTTTTAATTTGCTCTTTGATAATTGAGCTTATTTCTTCTGGTCTTAAATCCAAATTTTCTCACCTCAGCTTCTCTATAATGATACATTTTTCAATGCAGCCTCCATGGATTTTAATTGGCTAACTAATGTGGAATCCATAATCTTATCATTCATCTTCAATAATACTCCACCAATTATGGACTTATCTACTTCATTTGATAGCTGAATATTTTTATTCAACTTATTTTTTTAGCACCATTGCCAATTTCTCCTTAGATTTTTCATCCATAGGAACTGCCGTCACTGCCACAACATCTATTATTTCTTTAAATTCATTAAAAATAGCCTTATATTCCTGGATTATTTCAAATAAGTAACTTTCTCTTCTTTTATCTATAATTATAAATAAAAAGTTTATAATCTCTTGAGAAACATTATTCTTAAATAATTCTTCTACTAATGACTTTTTTTTCATCTTTAGAAATCCTAGGATGAATTAATATTTGAAACAATGCTTCTTCTGATTTAAATACTTTTTTTAATCCACTCTAGTTCTCCATAAAAATCCTCTACTTTATTCAATTCTAATCCTGCTTCAAAAAGGGATGAGGCATATCTATTAGCAATTAACTTTGCCATTTTGAACTACCTACCTCATCAATAAATTTATCAATTAAATATTTTGATTGTCTATAGTTATGTTTTCTTCCATAATCTTTGAAGCTATTAGAATTGCCATTTCTCCCGTAGATTCCTTTATATCCTCATAGGCTTTTTCTTTTTCTCTAGCTATATCTTTCATTGCCCTTTCAATTATAGCTTGAGCTTCACGTCTAGCATCTTCTAAGATATCATCTCTTATTTCATTACCACGACGTCTTGCATTTTCTATGATTTCTTGTCCTTCTTCCTTAGCTTTTGCAATTCTATCTTCATATTCTTCTTTCATTGTTATAGCTTCATTTTTTTATGATCTTTGATTGATCAATTTCGTGCTGAATCTTAGCCTTTCTAGTTTCTAAAAATTCCACAACTGGAACATAAAGATATTTCTTAGGATTAAATAGAGAATAAATACGGAAACTAAAGTAATAATCATTGGTATTAATTCAGGAAGGGCTAATACTTGAATATCCATACACCAACCTCCTTAATATAAGGAACCATAATGGAATCTTTCCTCTCTATTATAGTCCTAAGTTTATATAAGCAGCTAATAATGGTCTAACAATAGTAATATTATAGCTATTACTAATCCATATATACCAGTTGTCTCTGCAACTGCTTGACCTAATAACATTGTTCTAGTAATATCACCTTGAGCTTCTGGTTGTCTACCTACAGCTTCACAAGCCTTACCCGCTGCATTTCCTTGTCCTATACCAGGCCCTATACCTGCTATCATGGCTAAACCTGCTCCTATTGCTGAACATCCTAATATAAAAGCTTCACTTGTAATTCCTTGTAACATATTTTTTTCCTCCTTACAAAATTTAATATTTTATTCTTCTGTTGCCCCACCTATAAATATCATGGTCAACATTCCAAAAATAAAGGTTTGTAACAACCCTGAGAATACATCAAAGTATCCATGTAATACTGGTGTAATTAATGGTGCAAAATAACCTAGCGCATTATATAATAACCCCATTATTATACCACCACTCATTATATTTCCAAACAAACGGAAAGATAATGATATGGGATTTGCTAATTCTCCTATTACATTTAAAGGTGTTAATAATGCTATTGGCTCCGTAAAACTCTTTAAATATCCACCTAAACCTTTCTGGGTCTTTATAGCCATTACTTGAGTTATGGTAAATGTAATAAGAGCTAAAGAAAAGGTAACACTGTAATCTGAAGTAGGCGGTGTAAGACCTATTAATCCTAAAAGATTTGATACTGCTAAAAAAACACATTAAAGAAAAAAAATATAAGATGCAAATCTCATATTTCTAGAACCCATGGTGGTTTTAACTAAATTGTTAATAGATTCTACTAATATTTCCACTACATTTAGCAAACCAGAGGGTGCTTCATCTACGTTTGCAGTTTTTATCTTCTTATTTACTATGATAGCAAATATAGACAACACTAAAACTACAAACCAGATATTAACAATAGTATCATGGATTAATATTTCCCTTCCACCTATGGTTAATTGTATCTCCAAAATATTCCTCCTTCCCTAATAATTTCTGCGTTTAA